>ENA-OPRR01000436-OPRR01000436.1-human-gut-metagenome-genome-assembly--contig:-NODE-436-length-44220-cov-5.585079_pt1 | contig 44220 bp, 32 predicted proteins | sample MGYA00241796_ERZ501883 | MGnify/ENA primary metagenome ERZ501883 (study PRJEB25962, sample SAMEA2042406) | human gut metagenome | biome: human gut; feature: human-associated habitat; material: faeces...
GCCCTCCGGCGCGATCGGCGAGCTGCGGTCGATTTCGGCGAACCTGTGCTATCCGGTGTCGGGCAAGGCGCGTATGAGCGATCCCGCGATGGCTGGAGGGGCGCTGCTCGACGTCGGCGTGTACCCGCTCAATTTCATCGACATGGTGATGGGCGGCCACGGCGAGGTGCCGGTCGAGCGCGTCGAGACGTCGATGACGCCATACGCCCCGACCGGCGTGGACGCGCAGAACTCGACCACGCTGTATTACGCCAATGGCGTGATGGCGGTGTCCACGTCGTCGATGCTCGCCTGCTCCGACCGTGCGGGCTGCATTTGGGGCGACAAGGGGTACGTGGTGTGCCGCAACATCAACAACATCGAAGCGATCGACGTGTACGGCGCCGACCATGCCGTGGCGGAGCATTACGATGTGCCGGCGCAGCTGACCGGTTACGAGTATCAGGTCGTCGCCGCGGCGAACGCGATTCTCGACGGGCGCGAGGAGTGCGCCGAGATGCCGCACGCCGATTCGCTGCGCATCGTCGAGCTCATGGACGAGCTGCGGGCGAAGTGGGGGCTGAAGTATCCGTTCGAGTGACGGTTCTGCGGCAGGTTGGGCGGCGGGTTCCTCATCCATCCTTGACGGGACTCGCCGCCAGGCATGCTCCTAGAACACCAGCTGTATCAGCAGCATATACACCGCGGTGACGCCGGCGGTCGAAAGCAGTATGTTGCGCTTCCACAGATGCAGCAATGTGATGACGGCACAGGCGATGAGTTCCGGAATGCCGTGCGAACCGGTCAGGATCGGCGTGTTGCGTAGCGCATATACCACCAGCAGGCCGGTCATGGCATAGGGGGAGCACCTTGCCGAAGTATTCGACGAGCTTGGGTGGTTGCCTGGATTCGGGGAACACCAGAAAGGCGGATTCTAGCGGTGGTTGCAACACCAAAAAAAACACCAGGTGTTGCAACCACCGCTAGAATCCGCCAAGTGATATCGTCGAACTCGCCACGTCGACGCCCCGCGTCGAAATCGCCCTCGCCGGGCACTTCATCATTCATCACTGGCATGGTTCCATTATCACGCACGGCATGTGAATGTCACGTGCTTCCGATTCTTCCCATAGCGCAATCGGGTGCGGCAGTGTGTTTGCGTGGCGTGCGGCTATATACTTTTCGCAAACGGTCTTTCGCAATATTGCGCAGCATTGCACGATATTGTTTTTGAAATCGGCTTATAGCGTAAGCCGGGGAATGGGGAACGCATATGGCAACGCATGCAGTCACTTCGCAGGATTTCAACCAGGTCGTCGAATCCAATGATCTGGTGTTCGTGGATTTCTGGGCCACGTGGTGCGGTCCGTGCCGTGCATTCGGCCCAACGTTCGAGAAGGCAAGCGAGGCGAATCCGGACGTCTATTTCGCGAAGGTGGATATCGATCAGAATCCCGATCTGGCCGCCGCGGCCAAGGTTCAGGCAGTGCCGACGCTGATGGTCGTCAAGAAGCAGCAGATCATCTTCCAGCAGGCCGGCGCGTTGCGCGCTTCCGATTTGGATGATCTGATCAGCCAGGCCAAGGCGTTGGATATGGATGCGGCCGCTTCCGATGGGGACACCGCTTCCAGCGGAGACGCCAAAGTGAAAACGCCAAGCAGTCAGTCGGAACGATGATTCGGCCCGTCGCCTGCGCGTTGCATACGTTATCTTCAAGTTCCTTGGGGTGCGGTAGACTATATGCAGTTGCGCGCATTCCGGCGGAACCCTAGCGGTTGTGCGCCGTGCCCTAGGCACGGAATCCGCCGAGGAATTGTACCCGATGTAGGAGCAGAATGGCTAGCCATAAGAAACATGCCCAACCAACTACGTTTGCCTTGCCGGGCAAATCTCAGATGGTGAAGATTGTCGCAACGGTTGCGGCAGTGGGGCTGTTGGCCACTGGCGGCATCGTGTCGCATAATCTGTACGCCACCGCGGAGAAGTCTCCTGCCAAGCAGGTCACCGCGTATTCCGTCACCGACAGCATCGAAGCCTCCCGTGGCAACGCCCGTGAGGCGCTTTCCGGAGATACTTCGTACGTCACCGTGAAGATCAACGGCAAGACCCGCGTGGTTCCCGGCATGCATTTCACCGACGTGAAGTCCGTGCTTGACGCGGGCGACATCACCCTTGATACGGAAGACACCGTTTCCCCGTCTTTGGATACGAAGGTGAACGAGAACACCGTCATCAAGATCGAACGTGCCGGCGCTTCCGTTGAGGTGTCTGATACGGATATCGCATTCAACACGGTCAAGAAGGAGACCTCCAGCCTGCCGAAGGGCCAGGAGAAGGTCGAGACCGAAGGCGCGAACGGTGTTATGGAGACCACGAACCTCGTCACCAAGTCCGGCGGCAAGGTCATGTCTTCCAATATGATCAGCTCTTTCGTGAAGAAGGCTCCGACCGACAAGGTGATTCTCGTCGGCACCGGCTCCTCGTCCACGCCGTCCGCGGCCGCAGCGTCGATCGGCACCACCGTGCCGGCTGGCGAAATGCAGCAGTGGGCTCACGATTATCTGCTGTCCAGCGGCTATTCCGAGGCCGATTTCACCGCCACCGTGTACATCATTTCTCATGAGTCCGGTTGGAATGTCGCAGCCACGAACCCAAGCTCCGGCGCGTACGGCCTGCCGCAGGCGCTGCCCGGTTCGAAGATGGTGAGCGCCGGTGCCGATTGGGCCACCAACTACCAGACCCAGCTTAAGTGGTTCTGGGGCTACTGCGCACAGCGCTACGGCTCCATCCAGGGCGCCTACACCTACTGGCAAGCCCACCACTGCTACTGAGTTTTAGTTTTTCAGACAGGAGAGGCTCCGCACACATTGTGCGGAGCCTCTCCTGTCTTATATGCCTCTTTTATATTTCATATGGAAAGATGCAGGCCATTCATGGCGTTACGGTTGTTTATGCACGCAATTCATTCATCGCTTTTATCGCGGCCCTTTTGGCCATCTTACGCGTGAGCGAACGGCCAGACGCAACGGGCTCGAAAAAGCCGTCATGCTCTTTTTCCACCGTCCATCGCCAACCAAGCACGTTATTTTGAGCGACTCGAATACTGAACGAAGATCCTACACGCCCGCTACCTGCCACATTCATTCCAAGCTCCCTTTTTCAGGATTTTTGGGCTGGATGCATACGTACTCATTATTAGCGTTTATGGACGTTTCGCACAGCCTATCAAGATACTGCATATAGTACAGCACTCACATCAAGAGAACTGTACTATATGCGATTTTTCAAGCTGAGCGGAATATTGTTCACTTACTCGCCATCTTTGGCCGTATGATGCGAACCTTTGCGGGGACCGCGCTTGCCGGATACACCCTTTGCAGCATCGGCCACAGCAAAAATGACAACCTTCTCATCCGGGTAAGACTCGCCATCCATGGCGAAATAGGCGATCTGGTCGTCTGCGACCGGCGGGAAAGTGAAATACTTCTGCACCGCTACCAGCATATCGGTGGTACGCACGGTCACGGAAGAAGCCTTTCCTGCAGCGTCAGAGTCGACGCCATCGGCCTTGCTTCGCTTGGTCTTGCAGAACTTGATGGCGTTCTCGTCTTTGGCGTCGCATGCCTGGACTGCGATCTTCTTCTGCTTGTCATTCACCAGCAATTTCACGTATGCCGGGCATCCGAGCGCTTCGGTCACGCCTTTGGAAAAGCGAACGGATGATTCCATGACCGTCATGGTCATCTTATTGGTGGTGGTCTTTTCTCCCACTGCTTCAAATCCGTCAAGAACAGACATGCCAACCCCTTGAAAATATAGGATATTAATTACATGCAATATAATACAACAATTCGCATAAATACACCCTTTTTCCACTAATAAAATAGGGGGTATCTCCGCTTTCCGGCAGAAATACCCCCTGTATTTCCAAGAATATAGCAATAATTCATAGACTTCATTGAACAAGTTTTCATTGAGATGAATTCAAGGAAATCATGCACCAATAATGTCGAGAATTACCGCGCCATATTTCAATAGTTGTATTTCACATCATTGGTCATTTTGCCACACGGCGTCTGATCGAGCTTCATATCAGCCGTGGCCTTGTCAGACACGGTCACGTCGAACTCGTACGTCACGCTCTTGCCAGGTGCGATGTACGCCATACTGGAGTTCAATGGCTTGCCGTCCATGGTGGCATTGCTACGGTCACGCACATCACCGGTCACGGCGATTGATCCAATCGAACCACCTGCAGGCGCGTAAATCAGCACACGCTGCGCGGATGTGCCACTCGGCGCCACGGGCACGCCACCAACGCCCTTCTGCTCACCACCGAGAATGTAACTCGTGCAGGTAGCCATTTCCGTGGAAGTCATACGGTTGGTCAGCGTGTACTTCACGTGGTAGGTCTTGTCACCTGTCTTGGTCACTTCGCTGGTACGGTCGATATACCAACCCATCTTCGAAGGATTCTGCTCGCTGATGTAAATGCCCGTTTCCGGATTGGTCTCGCTCTCAGGCGCATTCTTGGCGAGTCCAGCACCTTGGAAGTACTTCGCTTCGTCATCGTGGAACGTGTAGGCGTAGAAGTGGCGGTTCTCGGCCAAATCACCGATGCTTTGCGCCACCTTCATCATCTTGTCCACAGTCATGTTGCCAAAAGCGCCGTCCATCACCGTTTTGGCAATGTACTCGAAGTATTCGTCCTGCTGTGCCACAGGAACGTCCTTGTAGATGGTGTTGAGCATGTATTCGGCGGTGTTCTCGCCGGTAAGCACAGTGCCGTTGGACAAGGTGACTGGTCCGTTGATCTCCACCATTTTCTGGATGAACACCGGATCCACGGAAATCAAACCGTCGATGTTGCAGGCATATTGCGAACGCTGCCATGAAGCGTTGAGCATTTCCGCGTTGCGGGAAACATCCGGCACCGCGAAGGTGTCTCGCACGTCGAAGGAGAAACCCAACGGCCTGTTGAATACCGCATGTTCCTCAGTGGTGCCGTTGTTGCCATTGACGAACTCACCATTCGGGTGGAAGTCCCCCACCGCGATTTTGCCATTATCCGCAGTCATGGTGCCGAGAGAGCCAACCAAGCCGCCGCCGGAACGTGTTTCGGATGTGGTCTGTGCCGCCAGCAAGTATGTGCGGGCACCGTTCTGGCCGAGGAAGGAAGGCAGCATGTGAGTGGCGTTGCTGACCTGTCCAACCAAATCGGCGATATTGTCAAGCTGGTCCTTGCCCTGCTGATAGGCTTTCTTCACCATGCCGATTTTCGGCTCGGCAAGACTGTTATACTGCTTGTTCTGCTGCTGCACCTGCTGGTTGAGCTTGTCGAAGTTACCTTGCGCATCGGCGATTGGCTGCAGATTAAGTTGCCCTTCCGCACCGGAAAGATTGGCCCCGGCAAGCTGTTGCACCGCAGTGGTCAACGATGGCAGTGTCTGCTGTGCAAGATTGTCCACGACTTCCGTCATGCCTTGCACAGTGGCGATGTCACTGCCGACGAACGGCATTTTCGCAGTCACGTTCCATAATGAACCGTGCGCAATCTGCTTGGCCTGCGCCGTCTGCTGCTGAGCCTGCGCGATGGACGCCTGCAACGCGGCGGCATCCTTGAGCTTTGCAGGGTCATTGATTGCGGATAGTGAGGATATGGCTTGCGATTCGTGTGCCTTGACGCTTTTTGCCTGCTTATACAGTTGCATACCAAACACTGCAGCAATGGCAAGTAGCACGATCAGCACCGCAAGTACAATAAGCGTCACATTCCGTGCCGTATGTTTTTCCCGTATTGCTTGAGCATGTTGCCCCATGCTTTGCTCCTCAAATCATTAAGCACTCAATTTGACTATTCCAGCGCATTATTGTGCCACATGGCACCCCTTTTTTCGGCCGCCAAATGAAATTTCCCTCTGTTCCATCACAAGAACAGAGGGAAAATCACAGAAAACCCACTTATTGGCTCAGTACGATCCACGGCCAGTGAAGATTACCATCACGGTTTTGGCAAGAATCGCAAGATCTCCAGCGATGGACCAATTCTCAATGTAGGAGACGTCCAAATATTCGCTTTGCTCCTGTGAAAGATCAGACCGGCCGGACACCTGCCACGGACCGGTGATGCCCGGCTTGACCAGCAGTCGGGCGGAATATAGGGAACCATAGCGGGCCACTTCTTCCGGCAATGCCGGGCGCGGACCGACCAGAGACATATCGCCCTTGAGCACGTTGTAGAACTGCGGGAACTCATCCAAAGAAGTCTTACGGATGAAGTGACCTACCTTGGTGATACGCGGATCATCTTTCATTTTGAAGATGAACCGGTCTTTCTGCCCAGTTTCCTCAGCGAGTTTCTTCTTCAGCTCCTCAGCATTGGTGACCATGGAACGGAATTTATACATTTTGAACGGCTTGCCGTGCAGTCCGATACGGGTCTGAGAGAAGAACACCGGACCGCCATCATCAAGCTTGATGGCGATGGCGACGCCGAGAAGAATCGGAGAGGAAATAATCAGCGCGCACAGTGAGCCGATGATGTCCAGCAAACGCTTGATTACGTTCGCAGCTCCCGTGTACTGCGGCAGGGAAGCCAACAGAACTGGCTGTTCCGTGGTGTTTCGCAGATACAAACGGTGACCGCTCACATCCGCCAGGGAGACCGCCAAGGCAAGTTCCATACCCAGCGACTCCACCGCAAGAGAAAGACCATGCAACATTTCGGAATCACGCGAAAGCACGTCAGCCACATAGACTTCCTGTACACCGAGGCTTTCGCAAATACGTGGGAATGCCGAGTTGAAAGGAATCACCTTAAGTTTGCTGGAGCCTTCGATATTGGCATCCGGTGTGTATGAGGTAACCACATAAGCGTCTTTTGAAGCTGGATCCGCTTCAATTGGGCATACAGCAACTGGTTCGTACTCCCAATTCATGCAGTTGCGCATGGTCTGCAAGGCTTTGTTGATGCCATCGGAAGATCCGATGACCACCGTTCTGTACTTGCAAGAGCCTTTGCTGCGGTGACGATGCAACGCTTGACGCATCTGCCAACGTGCGATGATATCCAAGAAGAAGGCGATGACTGGCGCGATAATCAACGCAGTACGGGGCAATGCAAGTTTGAAAATAAATGCAAGGCTGCAGTATGAGATGATGGTCAGCAACGACGCATTGATGATTTTGGCATACAGCTCATAGCCGTCCGCCATAACATGGCGGTGGTATGTGCCCGCGAATGCCAAGCACAGCAACCAAATCAGGCTGAACAGAATGAGGAAAAGCCAAAACGGCATCACATCGCCGATGGCATCGAAAGCAGCACCGTTGATTACAAGGCTGACGGTCAACGAAAGCAGCATCACTGCCAAATCGATGGCGATCAGGCTGGCGACGAAGGCGAAACGCCACCGGGGAGTCGATTCAGCCTTGCCGCGCCTATGTCCTTCCTTTTCCGCAGGAAACGGGGTATTGGAAAAAGTCATCGGCTCGAACTGCTTTTGCAGACGCTGATTCTGCATGGACGCGTATGCCTGTCGATGCGCATTGGACGAGACGATATGAATCTCTTGAGTCCTCATACCTTGCTCGCCGTTTGGTGCGCCGGATTCACCGGTATTCACGCCTTGCATGTATCTCTCTCCCCTTCAGCTGCATACGGCAAACAATTTACCACAGCCCCCCCCCCCAGAAATTAAGAGGGACCTATGGGGGTACCATTCGCTATATCCAAATTCTTCTCCGGTATGGCTTATTCGCCAGCAGTACCTGTATCTGAACCGCCGTTACCGCCGCCGTTCGAACCGCCGTTACCGCCGCTCGAACCGCCACCGTTCACACCGTTTCCAGAGCCCAGACCAAATTGCCACGTATACGTGTAGCGCCGGTTCGTAGTGCCGTTATTGGTATTCGACTGGGCATTAGCCGCAGTTTGTTCCGCCACAGACTTGTTCACGCCGTCAGAAGTCGAGGAAATCACCTTCGAAGCGTTCTGCATGGCCGCAACATCGGTGCTTTTGCCATCGAGGAGTTTCTGGGCAGCGTCAATCGCCTTGGCAAGCGCGTCACGTGTCGACTCGTCCGCAACCTGGCCTGCAGAACCGTCAAGCAACGTCTTTGCGTCGGCAATGGCCTTCTGCAATGCGGCAGTCGTCTTATTCACTTCCAAAGCTCGCTTGCTGGCGGCCACAGCTGTGGCTGCTGCGGTAACGGCCTTGGTCTGTTCTTTGATATTGCTGATCTGCTTGCTCATGCTACGGGCGTGCGCACGCAGTGTGGTTTCGGACAGCATCACCGAACATCCGCCGACCGTCTTGAGGTTTTGCGCCTTGGTCACGGCCTGAGTGAGTTGGTCGATTGTGGCGGCATCCGCCACCTGGTTTGCCGCAGTGCCCTGCAGACTGGTCGCCTGTTCGATGGCGTTTTGCAGTTTTTCGTTGGCTTTGGAGTATTTGGATTTCACCTTCTCGCATACCGCCACTGCCGCACGCTGTTCTTTCGAATTGATATGATTGCGTACCACGATGACGCCGGCGATAGCAACCGCCATTGCCGCAATCGCAGCGACAATGGCAATAATCTTTCGCTTGTCCGCAGATGGCTCTTTCGGTGCGGCCGGAATGGTTTTCAGCGGATCGTGTTCCGGATCTTCCGCGGCAAGTTCCTCTAGGTCGGTTATGCCCGAAGTATCAAAGGCCTGAGTCGCTTCGGCGTCCTGTTCATCTGTCGAAGAGACGAGGGGTGGCAAAGTGGCGGTTTCCTCGGCATCGGCTGGTGCAACCGCTTCATCGAAATCGATGGTGTCGAGCGGCATACTGGGTATATCCGCGATTGTTGGCGCAGCCGAAACCGGCTGTTCCGTTTGCGCAGGTACGGAGGAAGCGATGGTACGGGGCTCCGCAAGCGGAGTCTCATCCGCGCCATCGGCCTCTTCCGAATCGGTAGGCTGCAATTTGGGGAAGGTCAGCGGAGGAATATCCCAGCTGGTGTCCACCACATCCCGAGATATGTTGGACAGAATACCGTTCATAGACTGGGAATCATCGTTCTCAGTTGCCATACACCCCTCATTCCGTGAAGAAGGAAAACGTCAGATCCTCTTCTTCTTGCCGTTTGCACGATGGCTGCTACGCGGAGCACCATCTTCATAGTAGTAGTAATAGTTGGAGTGGGAGTTGACCTTCTTCGGATCTGCACGGTTGAAGATGAAGCCAAGCACCGGCACCTGCGCGGTGGCGAGCGTGTCGGCCGCCTCCTGCAGGGACTTCTTCTCGCACACGTTGCGGCTGACCACCAGCAGAAGGCCTTTGGCCCAACGGCCGAATACCGCGCCATCGTTGGACACCGTCAACGGGGCGGTATCAATAATCACGTAATCGTATTGGGTGAGCGCCTGCTCCACCATGAGCTTCATGGTTTCGGAGCTCAGCAGCACGCCAGCGTTCGCCGGTCTCTTGCCGCCAGGCAGAATGTGCAGGTTCGGCTTCCAGTAGCTCTGCACCACGTCCTTCGGGCCCATCTGTCCGGACAGCACGTGCGCCAGACCGGCGGCACCTTCAATACCCAAATGATGGGCGACAGACGGGTGGCGGAGATCAGCGTCGATAAGCAGTACTTTCGCACCATCTTCAGCAAGGGCCACCGCAGTGTTGATAGCCATGGTGGTCTTGCCTTCGGACGGCTGCGCAGACGTGATGACAAGCAGCTGGCCCACGCCTTCGGTGCGGTCGGTCTGCAGGAAATCGATATTCGTATGGATACGACGGAATTCCTCGGCAATAGCGCCGTTAGGCTGGCTCACCAGCACCGGACGCTTATCATCAAGCGAAGCGTCCATCGGAACGGAGCCAAGGGAGGATGCTCGGACGATGCCGCGCACGTCGGAAGTCTCTTCAACCTTGGTGTTGAGGAGGTCCTTGATGAGTGCGGCGAACACGCCGATGATGATGCCGAGCACCACACCGACAGCCAAATACAGGGCAGTCTTCGGCGAAGACTTAGACGTCGGGACCTGTGCCTTCTGCACGATGGAAAGCTTCACCGGGGACTTATCTCCGGAGTACAGGTCGCTTTCAATGACGTTCTTCAGCGATTCGGCAACGGAATTGGCGATGTCCGCGGCCTGCTTCGGATCTCCATCCACCACGGCAATGTTCACGAATGCGGTGTTAGTCGGATTGGTGACGGTGACCTGGCCGGCGAGATCCGTCACGGTTTCATCCAAGCCAAGATCATCAATAACCGGCTTGAGCACCTTCGAAGTGGTGGCAAGCGTCGGATATGAGGTGATTTGGTTGGAAATGTAGCTGCCGCCAGCGGACTGCTGGTTAATGTCGACACCATTTTGAGAAGCATTGTAAGTAGCCATGGTCTGAGCCGTAGCCGTATACTTCGCCGGAGCGAGGAAGGTATAGGCGCTCACGCCTGCCACCACCACCACGAATGCGATAATCGCGGTGACCAGATGCTTACGAATGATTTTGAGCAGATCCATCAGAGTGATGCCGTCATCCGCTTCCTCAACCACCCCTTGCGGTGCGGTAGGCCGCTGCACATTAGCGTTCTCTACAGAAGTCACTGAACTTCCCCATCTCACGTTGACAATATCCTTTCCAACAATAATCTTCCCCCTCGAACTATTCCTCATCCCTTCATACATTGAACACATTTTTGGGAACTCAAACAGATGGGCTGTGAAATAAGGAACATTCCCTGTCGGTATCGTGCGCGTACGAGACTTATTGGCAATTTCCTCAAATCATTGGTAGTGACCGGTACAGGCTTTCATCATCATTCCGCCACGCCCTGAAAGTGACGGAATGTATGTGCCCAGCTCCCCATTTCGCTTATATGTGGCAGATTCCGAGAGATGGAAACTCCCATTTCGCCTATATATGGCAGGTCATAACGGGCAAAAGCCACTTTGGGGGTACATTTTCCACAGTTAGAGGGTATATCTCTGCCGATTGCCTGCCACAGATAAGCGAAATGACATTTTCACGCCGCCCAAATCCGCCACTCATAAGGCAGATGACCCGCTTCACCGCCAGTCGAAGCGCCGCCCATTGGAACGTCTCCAGTCAAAACACTCCTCGTCGAAGTGCCGCTCATCGACGCAATCCATAAGAAGCACCGTCAGTCAAAGTGCCATCAGGGTGCTGCCTCAATGAGGCAGCACCCCTAATACACCATCAGTCTCGAGGAATCAGCTCTTTTGGTTGGGGACGAGCATGATCTCGCCGTCGGCTATACCCTTGAGGTGCTGGCCGTACGGGCTCTTGCCGTAACGCTCCGCGGACTCCATGAGCTGGCCGCGCGTGATCCAACCGTTCTCGAACGCGATCTCCTCCACGATCGCGATCGGCAGACCCTGCGCACGCCACTGAGCCCCTCGCCTCACCGTCCAAACACCAAGCTTGCAGCGGACACCATGCCGCAAGAACCTGCCAAGAGATGAGGACCCACGGAAGGAAACGACGAATTTTGTTGCACGATTCCGATTTTCGGGGCAAATTTCGAATCGTGCAACATTTTTCCTGCCGAAATGCGGTTTTCCGCCTATTCCATACCCCCCAAACCGGTTTTTTCGGCACTTTTCTGCAACTACGGGGGTGCACGATGTAGCACGATTCCAAAAAACAGCCGAAAATGGAATCGTGCGACATTTAGGGACACAGAACGTGCCGAAGCGGCCAGAAGCATGCAACCACCGCAAGAAAAACGCATCCAAGGCAGACTCCCCCTTTTTTCCATATATTTTAATGCGCTTTATCAGAGAGGAACCAAGAGTCCCAGAAACGTCACCCATCTCGATGAAGCTGGTGATGTTTTGTTGGGCTATTTCAACACAATCATCTACTACGCAACTTCCGAGTAACTGCTCTGGGTCCGACTGTTCAACCTGAAGAACCTCTACCAGCAAGCCGTTGGCAATTCTTCAAATACTTGGAATCCTGCTGGCGATCTACGCGGTCCGCATCCTGCTCGACTTCATCCGTCAAGAGCCATCCGCCACCCCTCGTTGACCGGCACGTAGCTAACGTCAATCACGGGGAACAGCGTTCTAGACGCCTAGATGACTGTGAGTGATCAAATAAAGGTGTTCGGCGTTGGCACTTGTTTCTGCATACTTTCCCGCACAATGGGATTAGCGGCATAATATTCTTGAATTGTCTTTTTGCTGATAATCGTGCCGCATGGAGCGGAAGGCGGCAAATCACCGCGCGCGATTTTCCAAGGGCTCTCAGCGTGCGTCCTTATGCTTAGCTCATTTCCCGTACGAGACGACAGCACCGCGCACACTGCATCTATGGTTTGCTTTTCTTCTTCAGAAAGCGTCTTTCCACAGTCGTTCACAGGAAGCTCGCCTTCACGGATAAGGAATTTTCCCCTGTGCTGCGCATACAGTTCACGACATACAGGGCCGCCACGCCATGCTTGGAAATCTTCGTCAAAAAGAGGATGTCCACGACGAGCCAAAGATTCCGCCTGCGAATAGAACGCGAGCTTTTGTAATTTCATAGTGGTCATTGCTCCACAGCGTTTAAGAATGTACGCCGCGACATCCACCACAGTTGCCATGTCAATCCTCCCCTCATATATATGAAATCTGAAATCAGTCTAGTATAGTGGATGGCCATGGACGCGCCCCTTACTACCATCAGCCTCGGCACTATCAGTCGGAACAGAGCGAACAATGCTGGGAAAATATTACGTGCAGGAGCACAATCAGTTTCGCCGGAAGAATACCAGCTCGCTATCGATACAGCACAAGCTTGGCGTGATCAGCATATCGAAGCCACTCAAGAGTGTTTTTCAGAGGTCTTAAAGTGCTCAAATTATTTTGCCGAATCCGTCTGCACTTATCGTCTCAAACGAATTGCTTCCATCATTCGTAAACTGCAACGCGCCCAAACCCACCTGAAATTAGGCGAATTGGATGATATCGGAGGATGCCGTCTGATTTTAGAGACCAATAATCAGGTCCGTCAAGCGGCTGAAATTCTGAAATCTCAAATCCCTCTCAAGAAAGGCAGCGGAGAGAAGGACTATATCCTCAATCCGCAAAAGTCCGGATACCGATCCCGCCACCTTCTGTTCAAACCTGAGACTCAAACAGGCTCTTATCAAGTGGAGGTACAGATTCGAACACAGCTTCAACATTACTGGGCAACAGCTGTTGAGGCCGCTGGAGAAATCTATGGCACCGAATACAAAAGCCCCGAAGTTCGTAGACAGGCCGTAGGGCCTGAAGACCAGGAAAGGATTCAATTCTTTCAAATTGTTTCCAGCCTATTCGCTCTCGAAGAGGGAGCCCCGCAGGTTCCCGGCTTTGAACGCAGCCAAAAGGAATTGGTAAAAGAGCTTCAGACGCTTGAATGCTCATCATGCTTATTGGATGATTTGGCAGCGTCCACAGACAGCATCTTCCCTTTGAATCCTCCAACGGATAAAGCGGCAACGCTGTTTCTCCTCAAACTTTCTCGCGAAGATCAACTCCTTGATATCGAGTCTTTCCGCCAAGATCAGCTTTCTGAAGCATTGCAAAAATACGGCGATCTTGAAGACCGAATTGAGGCAGCGACCAATAAGGGAACCGAATTCGAATACAACAATGTTGTGTTGGTTTACGCCCAAAATCATGAACAGTTAAGCATTGCCTATCCAAACTATTCAGCTAATGTCAGCCACTTTGTGGACAAGGTTGGAGAATATCTGCAATAGTGTACGTTCAGTCAAGCCGACGTTTCGCGATGAGAACGGTGTCTATGCTGAACGCCAATAATGTTCAGCATAACTGGCGACGGCATGCAGATTTATTCGACAAAAGCATCAAGTAGAGCAGCGTGATGATGCTCAATGATGATGTTTCATGAGGGGGCGTCGATAATACCGGCAATCACGATTTCGCCAAGAGAAATCCGCGCGGCCGATATAAGGTTAGACGCACGGATTCCTTAATCATGCAGACTGTAGGATACTGAAAGGCAGATGCCGCGAGAACCTGCCAAGAGATAAGAAACCACGGAAGGAAACGACGAATTTCGTTGCACGATTCCGATTTTCGTGGCAAATTTCGAATCGTGCAACATTTTTTCTGTCGAAACACGATTCTCCCACCTATTTCATGCCCCCGAACCGGCTTTTCCGGCACTTTCGCGCGAGTACGGGGGTGTGCGATGTAGCACGATTCCAAAAAACGGCCGAAAAATGGAATCGTGCGACATTTACGGGACACAGAACGTGCCAAAGCGGCCGGAGGCATGCGACCATGGCAAGAAAAACGCGTCCAAGACTCCATCCCTTTCATCTATTTGACGTTCCGGCCCTCCCCTATCAGGAACAAGAACCAAGAATCCCGAAAACGTCAGCATTCCGATCGAAACAATTCCCATCCCGATATGAGAAGAGGGACATCGCAAAAGCCTCCACACACAAACAGAAAACGTCCAAGGCAACGTCCCAGATTTATGATGTTGCTCGCCTCAAAAATACATCAAAACATCCGTTCCTTCTCTCAAGAAGGAATCAGCAGAGACTGAAGCATAATGAGCCGACGCATCGGCTCCTCCTAGGTGTCGCCCGAAGGCTTCCACCACAATTAAATTTAGGAATCTGACCTTCCTTACCTATCTTTCATAATTCTGACATGTAAGAGATAAATCTTACATGTTAGAATTATGAAAGGTTATGAAAGGAAAGCGATGTTACCAGATCGGGAATCTCTGACCGTCGAATTCAAAAGCGAGCAGCGCCGCCCGCAATCAGACGATGAAATCGTAGATAACGTCGTTGCCCTCGCGAACACACAAGGCGGCACGCTCTATCTCGGAATCGAAGATAACGGCATAGTCACCGGCGTCTCCGAACAGCATTCCAATATCAATGGACTCGCGGCCTTCATATTCAACAAAACCGTACCGCAGCAGACCACCCGAATCGAGTCTTTTCACGAACATGGCTGCCAAGTGGTAGCAATAGAAGTAGATAACAGTCAGCAAATCGTATCCACAAGCAACGGCAAGACTCTGCAACGCCGGCTCAAAGCCGACGGCACTCCCGAAGTAGTGCCGTTATTCGTCTCGCAATTCATCAGCCGTCTCTCACAACAACGCAGTTACGATTACAGCGACATGCCAGCCCCAGGCGGCGAGCTCACAGATTTGGATACCGAAGCCCGGAACCAATTGCGCCAGCACATTCGCGAGACCAATACAAACAGTTCACTGCTGACTTTCGACGATACGGACTTCGACAGGGCTCTTGGACTGGTGTCCGGCAATGAGGGTGAAGAGCTTCCCACCATTGCCGGGTTATTGACCATTGGCACCACCGAAGCCATCAAGCGCTGCATACCCACAGCCTCAGCCACGTTCCAGGTCATGGAAGGTACGACACCGCGAATAAACACGGATCCATTTGTGCTGCCGCTGGTTGACATGTTCGGCAAAATCAGCGATTTAATACAACCATGGAACCCCGGCCACGAAATCATGAGCGGATTGATACATATGAACGTGCCGGATTTCGACCCTCAGGCTCTCCGCGAAGCCATGGTAAACGCGTTCTGCCATCGCGACTATGCACGGATCGGCAGCGTGCGGTTCATGATTGACACCGATGGCCTGACCATTTCCAACCCGGGCGGCTTCATCGAGGGCATAAGCGAAGACAACCTCCTGTCTGCACAGCCTAGATCGAGGAATCCCCGACTGGCCTTGATTCTGAAAACCGCTGGATATGCCGAGCAGACCGGACGCGGAGTGGATAAGATTTATATCGGCTCATTGGCCAATGGAGGCGCAATGCCCGATTATTCGCAATCCACCAGCACCGAGGTCAATTTGTTCATTCGCCGTGCCGTGCCAGACGAGTCGTTCATCAGGATGGTGTCCGAAGAAGAGAAGCGACGTGGCAGCAGTCTCTCGGTATGGGCGCTTATCATACTTTCTTTGCTTAAAGAGCATCGTCGTCTGACTATGTCGCAGCTTCACGAGTTTTCCCGATTGGAAGAACGTCGGGTAGTTGGCGCAGTGGAGGATTTGGTGGAGGCTGGCGTTGTGGAGGCGTCCGGCAGCGGCATATCCCGTTCGTACATTCTGAGTTCCAAGGTGTACAAGGCAGACGATGCATTACCGGCATACGTCAGGCAGAACAATATCTCAGCGACACGTCAGCGAGGACTGGTACTTGAGCTAGCCGAAAAGAACGACGGCGAGGTGACATCTTCGGAAGTCATGGATTTATTGGGCTTGAGCTATATCAGCGCATACCGGCTACTTAAGAAGATGGAGGATGAGGGCAAACTGATGCATGAGGGCAAAGGACGTTCCTCGCGATATCTCATCGCGTAAACAGGATGTGCCAGCACCTGGAGATGGTGCCGCCAGCGAATGGCTGCGAAGCTACCTCCAAGAAAGCATCCGCCCCCCCCCCGTTTGGCCATATGGCCAGCATACCGGGAATCCATCGCCAGCCAACGCTCCAGACACTGCCTGGTCGGATAACCCAGATGCTCCACCACCTGGGCCGTCGTCATCGGCGTGGTGAAATACAACTCCACCGCACGCTCTCGTTCCTCAAGACCGGACATACGAAAATCTTTCCGTTCGGTCTCCAAGAAAACGTCCGCAGCCCCTTATCGATGCTTTTTGCTGGTGCTTGCGATACAAAATTAAAGATGGCTTGATTTCTTCTGATCTCATTCATGTGGGGGATTACCCGACTTTTTGTTTATTCGTATGCGAGAATAACGCGCCGAATATGTGGCTGGGAAGCGCACTTCCCAAGCACCACGTAAAATCGAACACATGGAGTTGAACGAATTGCCCCAGATGGATCCGCGTGCGCTGAAGGCCACGTCTGTCAAAGCCGAAGACGAACACGCCGATTCAGCGGAACCGCAAGCACTGAAAATCACCGCCGCCAGCTCGAACCCAAAGATGTTCACGCTGCCCTGGCACAAGCCCTTGGCCACCTGGCCTGAGGACCTGCTGGCCAACCTGCCGCGAGGCATCTCCCGCCACGTCGTGCGATTCGTGCACGTGGGCGACGAGGTGTACGCCATGAAGGAGATCACGCGCCAGGTGGCCGAGCGAGAGTACGAGATCCTGCGTCGACTGCAGAAGCTCGAACTGCCAACTGTGACCCCGATCGCCGTGGTCACCGGCCGTCACACCCGTGAAGGGGAGCCGCTGGAGGCGATTCTGGTCACCCGGCACTTGAAGTTCTCACTGCCGTACCGTGCGCTGTTCGCCCGCAACCTGCGCCCGGACACCGCCGAACGACTGATCGACGCCCTCGCCGTGCTGCTGGTGCGCCTGCACCTGGCCGGCTTCTACTGGGGCGATGTGTCGCTGTCGAACGTCCTGTTCCTGCGCGACGCCGACGCTTTCTCCGCCTTCCTGGTGGACGCCGAGACCGGTGACCTGCAAGTCCAGCTCACCGACGGCCAGCGCGAATACGATATCGACTTGGCCCGCACCAACATCATCGGCGAACTTATGGATTTGGCGTCCGGCAAGCTGCTGCCCGGCGACGTGGATGAGATCGAGGTGGGCAACCGGCTGGTCGAACGCTACCACTCGTTGTGGAGCGCCTTGACCGACACCGACAAGTTCAACCCGGACGAGATGTGGAAGATCGAGCAGCGTGTCAACAAGCTCAACGATCTGGGCTTTGATGTGGACGAGTTGGAGATGAAGACCGCCGAGGACGGCAAGCGTGTGCTGGTCCGCCCGCGCGTGGTGGACGCCGGATACGCCAACCGCAAGCTGCTGCGTCTCACCGGCCTTGACGTGCAGGAGAACCAGGCCCGGCGTCTGCTCAACGATCTTGACGCCTACCGTGCCTCCACGTGGCGTGAGGGCGAGGATCTGGAAATCGTGGCCACCGACTGGATGCGCGAGGTGTTCGAGCCGACCGTGCGTATGATTCCGCGTGAATATCGCTCCCAGATCGAGCCTGCTCAGTTCTTCCATGAGGTGCTTGACCATCGCTGGTTCCTGGCCGAGAAGGCCGGCCACGACGTGCCGATGGGCGAGGCCGTGACCAGCTACATCGACAACGTTCTGCCGAGCTACAACCTTGATTCCAAGGCACTCGCCGAACTTAACGAAGAGGCCGATTCCGGCGTCATTGACGACGAATCCACCTACAGCGACCCGGACGACGACGGCTACAACCCCGATGACGATCCGGATGCGGCAGTGTGGAGTCATTAAGCGGACAATCCAATGGACTGTCTGTAGGTGAGCCCATCACACAAAGAAGCCCCTCAAATAGAGGGGCTTCCGTGTATGTACAACCTATTACGGCCTCAAGCGACAATCACTCCGCCGCAGCCTTGCGCCGTGCGTTGGACACCGCGTACAGGCTGATACCCGCCGCCACTGAAGCGTTCAGCGACTCGACGGACGAGCTGATCGGGATGCCGGCAATCGCGTCGCAGGTTTCGCGCACCAGTCGGCCCAAACCGCTGCCTTCCGAACCGAGCACTACAACGAGCGGATCGGATTCAAAGCCAGTCTCGCCGACGAGCTTATCGCCGCCACCGTCAAGGCCGACAACGTAGTATCCACGCTCCTTCAAGCCCTCAAGTGCCTTAGTCAGGTTCACCACGCGCGCCACCGGCATATGCGCGGCCGCACCGGCAGACACCTTCCAAGCGGCGGCGTTCACTGAAGCGGAACGGCGTTCCGGCAGAATCACACCATTGGCACCGAATGCGGCCGCCGAACGAATCACGGCACCCAGGTTCTGCGGATCGGTCACGCTGTCCAATGCGATAAACAGCGGTCGCGCAGCAATACGGGCGGCCGCCGAATTCGCGGCCTCCATTGCCTTGGCCTTCTTCTCAGCACGATCGGCCAGCTCGTTCAGCGAGGAGTACTGGAACGGATCGACCTTCAGAATCACGCCCTGATGGTTGCCAGAGCGGGCGATACGATCCATCTCCAGACGATCGGCCTCCAGCATGTGCAGGCCGTTCATACCAGCGATTTTCACGATTTCGCGAGTACGATCGTCATGTTCAATACGAGACATGATGTACAGCGTGGAAGAAGGTACGCCTACGCGCAGTGCTTCCAGCACGGAATTACGGCCGTACACCAGATCCGAAGTATCCGCCGAAGCGAACTTGTCCACTCGACGGCGGGCTGCCAGACGCGGGTCGGCCATCTGCCGACGTTCGGCCGCTTTCTTGGCCTTGTACGCCTTGTGATAGACGCGGTCCTCGGCCTTGGGAGTGGGGCCGTAGCCCTTCAGTTTGTTGCGATGCTTGCCACCCGACCCCTTGGTCGGTCCTTTTTTGATAGCCATAGGTGCTATTGTCCCAGCACCCCGCGCCAAAACGCGGCTATTCCGCCGTCGGTAGCCGGTAAGGTATTGAGAGTGAAGAAGCAGCGTATGATATTCGGACTGTCCCTGCTGTATTGGGGATTATGGTTGGCGATTCTGATTCTGTGGATGGGTCGCTTCGTGACCTCATTCTTGTCGATATATTTGGTTTCCGCGCTGCGCCTCGATGAGGGTGTGGTGGGCACAGTCGTGGCCATGTACGGCTTCGGCGCAATCATCGGCTGCCTGTTCGGCGGTACCTTGTCCGACAGATTCGGCCGCCAATCCATGATTATCATCGGCGAAATCGGCGCAGCGGCTGCCCTACTGGTCGTTTCCGTACTCACTGATCCTGTGTCTTTAGGCGCGGCTCTGTTCGTCTATGGTGCGTTCGCCTCGCTGCCCAGCCCGGCCATCGCCGCGTATATCGCGGATGTGGTGCCTGCCGAACGTCAGCAACGTGCATACGTACTGCAATCGTGGGCGATTAATTTTGGGTACGCGATTGGACCGATTGTGGCCAACCAGCTGGTCAAGATCTCGTATTCGCTGATGTTCTACGTTGAAGCGGCGGTGATGATAGCCGTCACGATATTGCTGATTGCGTTCTTCCGCGAGGTGCGGCATTTGGGGATTACTGTATCGGTGCCAAGTGCGGTGCGCCATGAAGACGAATGCAGTGTTACCCATGCGGAATTCGCCGGCATTGAGAGGCCGAATCACTCGGATGCCGCACCGGCTGCCAGTGTCAAGGGCGCCATGTCTCGCAATTGGCGGCGCGTGCTCACCGATACTCCATTCCTCGGCTTCTCCCTGCTGATGTTCGGCTACTTCCTTGTGTACTTCCAAAGCACCTCCGGCCTGCCCATTGCCATGACGGACCTTGGTCTAGGGCTGGGCGAGTATTCGGTGCTGCTCACCATCAATGGCGGTATGTTGTGCCTGCTACAGATTCCCGCGATGAAACTGTTCGCGCGCATGGGCAATTCACGCGTGCTGGTGATGGGCCTCGCCGTAACCGTCATCGGCTATGCGGTGCAGGCCGCGGCCCATTCTTGGGGCGGATTCGCGCTTGCCGTAGTGCTGTGGACGCTGGGTGAGCTGGGCACATTCCCTATCGCCACCACTACGGTTGCCGCCATGGCACCCGCGTCGGCGCGTGGCACGTATCAGGGCGTCTACAACGTAGTGTGGTCGGTGTCGGTTGCGCTGGCGCCGCTGATTGGTGGCTGGACCATCAGCAACTTCGGCGGTCGAACGCTGTGGATCGCCTGCACTGTTGTGTTGATTGCCGTGACCCTCGGTCTCAAGCTCACCAAAGGCTCGCGCGACCGCGCCATGGCCCGCAGTCTTCACGATTCGCTGTAAGTGTTATTCGGTTTGGAGATACGGGCAAGACCGCATATGGCGAGTGGTTCTTATCGAGAACTATTCTCTGCGCGTATGATGTATGGCATGCAATACATTCAACAAACCATCGTTGGCATTGATGGCAGCGAGGCGCGATTCTTTGGCTATGTGGCCGACAACAGCGAGGAGATGGAACCGGACCGTATACGCCCGGCCATCCTGATTTTGCCTGGCGGCGGCTACGCCATGACTTCTGACCGCGAAGCCGAGCCAGTGGCCCTGCAATTCCTGGCCAAAGGCTTCGCCGTATTCGTGCTGCGCTATTCGGTGCAGCCCAGCCGCTATCCGGTGGCTTTGCTGGAGGCTGCCGAGGCAATGCGCCTGATTCGCGCCAATGCGGATCAGTGGCATGTAAACCCCGCGCAAGTGGCCGTACTCGGCTTTTCCGCAGGCGGGCATCTGGCCGCCAACCTCGCCACCTCGGTCGGCGACGAAGACATCCGCGAACAGGGCGGCATAGACCCGGACGCCGTGCGCCCGAACGCGCTGATGCTCTCGTACCCAGTAATCACCGCCGGCAAGTACGCCCATCGCGGCAGCTTCCAATGCCTGCTAGGGGACCAAGCTCACAATCAGGCTTTGCTGGACAAGTTCTCCATCGAAAAGCACATCGACGCCAAAACGCCACCCGTCTTCGTCTGGCATACCATGACCGACGACGCCGTGCCCGTGGAGAACACGCTAATGCTCATCCAGGCCTGCCGGGCCGCCGGCGTGAGCATTGAGGCGCACCTGTTCCCTGAAGAGGCAGCCACGGCCTGTCCCTGGCCAATGCGGAAACCGCTGGCAACGGCTTCTATGCGCACATCGTCGAATGCGTGCAGTGTTGGCCTGATTTGGCTGAAGCCTGGTTGCGTCGCCTGTTCTAGGCAAAACGCTATTACGCTGTGCGCCAAGTGCGCCACGCAGTTATGGAATAATGGCAATCGTATGCATCGGCAGCAGTTGCGCCGGTGTCCATAACCGCGCAGTCCTGTGCGTCCAGCCGGGAGAGAAAACCCGGCAGCGGCCGCAAGGCTGACTACTCCGCGGCAATACCAAGGAGAACATTATGGATGATCTCAAAGATCAATCCGCAGTGTCCGCGACCGCAACGAACGAGGTCGTGGAATCGGAAGAAGTGCGCGCGCAGGAAGCGCTATTGGGGGAAGCGGATCCAAGTCTGACCAGTGCCGACGACGTGGCCAAAGCCCTGAATGTCGACCCATCCCAGGGCCTGAGCGAGGAAGAAGCCAAGCGTCGACTGGCCAAATTCGGCCCGAATGAGCTCGCCACCGCCCCGCCCGTACCGAAATGGAAGAAATTCCTGGCCCAGTTCCAGGACCCGCTGGTCTACCTGCTGATCGCGGCCACCATCATCTCGGTGATCGCATGGTTCATCGAAAAGGCCAATGCGCAGCCCGGCGCGGAAGGCGGTGAAGTGCTGCCGTTCGACGCCATCGTGATCATTTTGATTCTGATCGTCAATGCCGTGCTCGGCTACATGCAGGAGGCCAAGGCGGAGGCCGCGGTCGAGGCGCTCGCCCAAATGACGGCCCCGCAGACCTCGGTGCTGCGCGGCGGCAAAGTCATGCGCATCAACACCGCCGACGTGGTCCCCGGCGACATCATCGTCCTTGCGGAAGGCGACTCAGTCTCCGCCGATGGCCGACTGGTCAACGCGGCCAGCCTGCGCATCGCCGAGGCCTCCCTGACCGGCGAATCCGTGCCGGTCGGTAAGAAGCCGGACACACTCACCGAAGCCAAGGCGCTGGGCGACCGTGCCAACATGATCTTCAACGGCACTTCCGTGACGCAAGGCACCGGCCGCGCAATCGTGACCGGCACCGGTATGAACACGCAGGTCGGCAAGATCGCCGACATGCTCTCCGCCACCGAAGATGAGAAAACCCCGCTGCAAAAGGAGATGGATTACGTCTCCAAGATCCTCGGCATTGCGGTGTGCGTCATCGCCGTCGTGGTGCTGGGGGCGCTCGCCGTGCTGGAAGGCTTCGACGACGTCCATGACGTGATTGATTCCTTGCTGTTGGCCGTCTCGCTGGCTGTGGCCGCCGTGCCGGAAGGCTTGGCCGCCATCCTGACCGTGGTGCTGGCGCTTGGTGTGCAGCGTATGGCCGCGCACAACGCCATCGTCAAGAAACTGCATTCGGTGGAGACCTTGGGCTCCGCTTCCGTGATCTGCTCGGATAAGACCGGTACGCTGACCCGCAACGAGATGACCGTGGAGCGCGTGGTCACCCCGTCCGGCGCAGTGCAGATCACCGGCACCGGTTACGCGCCGGAAGGCCGCATGGTTATGACCGGTGGCGTCAGTCCTGAATCCGAGCAGGCCCAGATTGTGGCCGATGAAGTCGTCGCCACGCTTGTGGCCGGCACGCTCGCGAACGACGGCGAACTACGCGAGGAGAACGGCCGTTGGGAGATTGTGGGCGACCCCACCGAAGTCTCGCTGATCGTGGCCGCACGCAAGGTCAAGGCCGATCGCAAGATCAAGCGCTACACGCGCGTTGGCGAGATTCCGTTCACCTCCGAACGCAAGCGCATGTCCATCATCGCCAAGGACAGCACCGATTCAGACAAGCTCACCGTGTTCGCCAAGGGCGCGCCCGACGTGCTGTTGAGCTACTGCACGCGCATCCGCGTGGGTGGTCAGGTCCGTAAGCTCACCGAAGGCGATCGCCAGTCGATTCTCGCCACCGTCGAACGTCTCTCCTCCGAGGCCTACCGTACGCTTGGCGAGGCCTGCCGTCCGCTGGAAACCAGTTCTTTGGCTGATGTGCCCGGTGTAAGCGTCAACGCCGCAGGCCAGGTGTCCGACATCGCCGATCAGGCCGAAGCCATCGAAACCGATCTCATCTGGAATGGCATGGTCGGCATTATCGATCCGCCGCGTACTGAGGTGCGCGACTCCGTGACCGAGGCCCATCGTGCCGGCATCCGCACGGTGATGATCACCGGCGACCACCCGCTGACCGCCGCCCGCATCGCCTCCGACCTTGGCATCATCGCCAAGGACGGCAAGACCCTGACCGGCGACCAGCTCGACCAGCTGCCCGATGAGGCCGCACTCGACAAGGCCACGTCCGAAGTGTCCGTGTACGCGCGCGTGGCCCCCGAGCACAAGCTCAAGATCGTCGAATCCTTGCAGCGTCAAGGCAACATCGTGGCCATGACCGGCGACGGTGTGAACGACGCCCCGGCAGTCAAGTCCGCGGACATCGGCGTGGCCATGGGCATCACCGGCACCGAAGTGACCAAGCAGAGCGCCAAGATGATTCTGGCGGACGACAACTTCTCCACCATTGTGGCCGCCGTACGCGAGGGTCGCGTGATCTTCGACAACATCCGCAAGTTCCTGCGCTACCTGCTGAGTTCCAATGTGGGTGAGGTGTTCACCGTGTTCCTCGGTGTGGTGTTTGCTGGCTTCCTCGGCATCCGCCAGCCGGAAACCGTGGGCGTCACCGTGCCGCTGCTCGCCACACAGTTGCTGTGGATCAACCTGCTGACCGATGCCGCGCCGGCGTTGGCTATGGGCGTGGACCCGCAGACCGACGATGTGATGGGTCGTAAACCGCGTAAGGTGACGGACCGCGTGATTGACGCCTCCATGTGGGGCGACATCATCTTCGTCGGCGTCATTATGGCCATCGTCACGCTGATTGGTATGGACATGCACCTATCCGGCGGCTTGTTCACCGACCGCTCGGTGGATGCCTTCGGCCATGAAGCGCAGATGACCGAGGCCCGTACGATGGGCTTCACGATTCTGGTGTTTGCCCAGCTGTTCAACGCGCTGGCCTCCCGTTCGCATCTGCAGTCCGCATTCGTGGGTCTGTTCTCCAACAAGTGGCTATGGGGTGCGATTGGTTTGTCCGTGGCGCTGCAGCTCGTGGTGATTTACGTGCCGTTCCTTAACGGTCCGTTCGGCACCGTGGCATTGAGCCCGATGGCTTGGGTGGAATGCATCTGCCTGGCCGCAATCGTGCTGATTGCCTCCGAGCTACGCAAGATTGTGCTACGCGCGATAGCCAAGCGTTAAGCCATCGCAATAGCCCTGATTGTGGGCATATAGCAGTGGGCCGGGCTCTGGTGTTCAGGGCCCGGCCCACTGCTATATCCAAGCGGCTCCTCATGGGGCGGTAATTATCCCATGGGGCGGTGAGTTCCTCATGGGGCGGTCGCTGAAAACGGCGTTATTCCGCGAAAAAGGAAAATGTGCTAACCGCCCCATGGGGAAGTTACCGCCCCATGGGAAACGGGAGAACGCTGCAGACCTCAGTTGTGGCTGCCGTCGGGGCCGTCAGTAGAGGTGGAGTTGTCGCCGCCGTTATTGTTGTCGCTATTGTTGGACTCGTCTTGAGACTTCTGCTGTGCCTCTTGGTCGGCCTTCCGCCGAGCCTCTTCCTGAGCTTGCTTGGCGGCATCTGCCTGCTGCTTGGCCTGCATCGAGGCGGTGACGTCGGACTCGGCCTTCTGCAGTCTAGAAATCGCATTGTTGACGTCGGATTCGGACGGACTGGTCCCGTTCATCACCGTATTGGCCTCGGTGATGGTGTTTTGCAGCGCGGTGCGGGTGTTTTCATCGGCCACACTGCCCGCGGAATTATCCAGCGTGCCCTGCGCCTGCGAAATAGCCGAGCTCAGGTTCGATTTCAGTGTGTCGGTATCGGCCGTCGCCTTTGAAGTATTAACGGCCTTGATCGCATTGTTGATGGCATCCGTCTTGTCAGCCATGTCGCTGGCATCATTCTGCAGCTCTTTAGTGTGAGACTTCAGCTCAGTGGCGTTGAGGCTGGAATCGCACTTGGCGGTGTCGGTCGGATTGTCGGCGTCTTGCAACGCCTGATTCAGCGTGGTGAGCGTATTGGCATCGGCCACATCGCTGGTGGATGTTTGCGCGCTGGTTTGGCCATTGGATATGGCGGTGGTGAGCTTCTTCTGAGCATTCGTGTACTGCTTGGCCGCTACCTTGCACTCGGCCAATGCCACGGCTTGGCTCGCCTTGCTGCTGTTGGAATGCCACCAGAGCAGGCCGGCGACAACCAGCGCTATCACGGCGACTACCGCTACGGCAATGCCGACGATTTTGCGGGTGTTCTTTTTGCCGCTACCGCCGTGACGAGGCTCGGCGCCATCGGAATCGTCCTCATCGGAGACCTGATTCAACGGAATGGAGGGAGGCATCACAGCAGGCTGAGCCTGTGCCGAAGCAGCCAGGGCGGCCGGTTGGAACACCTGTGTGGCTGCAGCATCATCGGCAGACGCTACTTGCGTTGCCGGCATGGCAACGGTCTCACCGGATACGGTGGATGATGCGCCGTATGCCTGTGTGGCCGCAGCTGAATTAGGTTGGAACACCTGTGTTGCCTCGGCATCTACCGCAGGCTGCTCGGCCTGACTGGGCTGGAACGCTTGTGTCGCGGCGTTTGAAGCTGCCGAAACAGGCGATGTCGCCGGTGCCGCTGGTGCGGCTGGCGTCACCGGCGCTGTCGGTTCCACCGGGCGGAAGCTTTGCGTCGTCTGATCCCAAACGTATTGCTGCTGGCCGGGCGCAGCGGCGATTGGTGTTTCGGATACTACTGGCTGCGTGGCTGCCGCCGGCTGTGGTGCTTGTGCGGCAACCGCAGCCGGGAATTGCGGCGAGAACGGTTGCGTCATGGCCGGATCGATGGGCTGTGTGGGCTGTGCAAACTGCGTCGGCTGTGCTGCCTGCACAGATTGCGGGAACTGCAGAGCCGGTGTGGCTTGTGTCGCTGGCTGCGCGCCATATGCTGCCGTCTCTTGCCCGGGAATCGGAGGAACCGTTGGCTTGACCGGCTTTTCGTGCTGCTGGAAGTCGAACTGGAACCCACCATCGCTGTTGGTCATGACATCTCCTTGGGATTAAGCAAATGGCCGGCATCCGCCGGCCGAATGGTACGTCGCAACGCTCAGTCGTCGATGTGCGCGCGGTAGAAATTCTCGTAGGAACGGCTCGGCGTCGGGCCCCGCTGGCCCTGATAATGCGAGCCGGTGCCCTTGGAGCCATAAGGGTGCTCAGCGGGCGAGCTCAGCTGGAAGAAGCACATCTGGCCGATTTTCATGCCAGGCCATAGTTTGACCGGCAACGTCGACACATTAGACAGCTCAAGCGTAATATGCCCCTCGAAACCGGGGTCAATGAAGCCCGCAGTCGAATGGGTGAGAATCCCCAATCGGCCCAGTGAGCTCTTGCCTTCCAGACGGGCAGCAATGGACGGGTCCAACTTGACGTATTCCCACGTGGAACCCAGTGCGAACTCGCCGGGGTGCAAAATCCACGGTTCGTCGGGAGCCACCTCGAACTGTTCGGTGAGCGCGCCTTGGTTTTCCGCCGGATCGACATAGGTGTAGGCGTGGTTATTGAACAAACGGAAGTACCGATCCAATCGCACGTCGATGGAAGCGGGCTGCACCATTTCGGGGGTCCACGGATCAAGTGAGATATGACCTGCGGACTGTGCGGCGAGAATGTCGCGGTCGGACAGCAGCATGTGAAAAACTCCTTGGGCAAATAAATACTGCCTTCAAGTCTAGCGCCTTGGGCGGAAACGTGAGAGGCTCCTCACGCTTCCGTGGTCCATCAATCGCAAGTATTCTCAGGTTTTTCTCAGAGAAACTTAGAGGTAGACCCAGAAAGCAGTGGTTATATAAAAGATGTCAGCGGAAAGCTGATCAGGAGCCGCAGCAGTTCCCGACAATTGAACCCCCTTTCTTCTTCTCTCTCCTTTCTCTCCCCGGCGGGCAACCGCCGGGGTTCTTTTTGTGCCCTGAATCATTCCCCCGAATGACCGCCATTCCCAAGCCATAGCGGTACACTAGCTGTGTAATCGGCAGGAAGGGGGCACCGATGGCCCGCAACGATGAGGACTACGATTTCTTCGGCGATGGTCAGTATGACGATTCGCGCAGCTCACGTCGTGCACAGAATCGACGCCCATCCAGGCGGGATGCCGGCCGGCGATTCGCCGCTACAAAAGCCAGCAGCCCAACGTCGATATTGTGCCGCAGACTTGCCGTTGTCAGCGGACTGCTAGCCGTCGTGGTATCGGCCACCTCGGCGGTTCATGAGATCGCGCCTTACGCCATTTCCTTTATGACGGCAGTGCCAGGACGATACATTGCGTTGACGGCGGCGGTGCTTATCGGCATCACCCTGATTCTGGTCATCGCTGCGCGAGTCACCATGCCTCGGTACGCCACTCACGGGGGAGTGGGCGCGGGCGGCATCATCGCACTGGTGTGCGCCATAGTTTGCTTGGTTATCGGCGTGGCCGTGGGCGTATTGTTCCCGGAAGGACTGATTCAGCAGTCGAACGACAAGGCACCCGTCGAAGATACCGCACAGATGGAGCAAGGCATCGAACAAGCTGCCGGCGCGTGCAAAGAAGGATGGCAGGGGCTTGATACGGGCGGTTTGCCGGGCATCACCACCGTACAGATGTGCACTGATCCGAGAGTGGCCTTCGTATCCTTTGAATCGGAATCGTCCGCAGCCATCAGCCGGGCACCTATCGAAAGCAAGATTTCCGAACTGCTGAGCCAATACGCTGATAATGAGCAAACGAAAGGTGATTGGCGATTGCTGAACGGCAAACGCTGGATGGTGTTCGGCGAGGCCAGCAAGATGACCGCACTGCAGCAGCAGTGGGGCGGCGAACTTGAGACAATCACCGCAGCCGCAGATACCGCAGCCGCAAACAGCGGTAATGCCTGACAGATTGCCGGTATCCCTTGAAAGTCCCAAGGCGATTCGGCGCGGATTACCCAATGTGATTGAAATCATGGTCCATCGTTTTCCGCACAGCGCGCAAGACCTCTATATTGGATTGGTATGAGCAAAGAAGCGAATGCCAGCCAGCCTCTGATCGGCCGCGAATCCACCACTGTGCCTGGACGTTTTGGCGAGCCACTCACCGTGGAACACAGCGTCACCTCGCGCGGCGGCTTCGACCAGCATGCCATGCATCCGCTGTTCCTGTGCCTGCATGGATGGGGGTCCAGCGAAGAAGACATGGCGGACATCATGCGCCTCATCGCTCCATATAACGACTTCGTGGCACTGCGCGGGCCGCTGACACTCGCGCCGGCCCGTGAAGGCAGTCCCGACCCCGGCAACTACGCGTGGTTTCACGATGCCCTGCCTATCGGCGATGATCGTGACTACGACGCGTATGCCGCCGCCACAGCAGTCGACCGATGGGTGGCCGACAACATTCCCGCCGACCGTGACGTGGTGCCGCTTGGGTTTTCGCAAGGTGGACTGGTCGCCGTGCATTTGTTGCGCATCAACCCCGAGCGGTACCGGGCCGTCGTCTCCCTGTCCGGCTTCAACACACCCGGTCAGGTGCCCGGCACGGCCCCCGCCGACTCTCGCCTGGCCGATTACGATATCCCCGTGTTCTATACGTACGGCAAGAACGATGGCGTAATCCCGAAATACGAACTGTTCGCCACCGCCGCTTGGTTGGAAGAGCATACGTGGCTGAAAACCAAGAGCTACCACGGTCTGGATCACAATGTGAGTCTTGAGGAGTTCGCCGATTTGCGCCAGTGGCTGCTCGACAACGACATTACCTCTGGCGTGCTGTAGTCAGCCGCCATCACTGGAATTGGCGCGGCCGTCGCAGCAATCGGACATCGAGGGCGCTTGTGGCCGGCGCGGTCATAGACTGTTCTCCCATGGGCGAAGTGAGCACTGCAAGCACTACTGCACATACTGAAGAGAATCACACGGAAATAGCAATCCCCAACTTGGCTCCCCTCAGAGAAGGGAGCCAGGGAAACTAGATGCCGGAATCAGCGTCCACTTGCATAACGTAGATGTTGCGCCTCAGGGAGCGGGCTTGGGCTCGGTTGATGTCGCCGGCTTCGTACATGTCCTGAATCATACCGAGTTCGATACCGTAGCTCTCGCGCTTTACGTCCTCGACCTGCGTGATGGTTTCCGTAGTGCCGCTCATGGTCGGACGTGCCTGCAATGAAGCCTCGGCACGACGATAATCCAGCAACAGTGCCGAACAATGCTCGGTGTTGTACGTATCCTGGCCCATCTCGTCAATAAGCCGACCGATAACATGATGAATCGCCTCGACCTGCAGTTCGCGGGTGCGCGCGAAAATCTGGTCCTCGCTCACCAATGGTGTGGTGTGGCGAATCTTGGACACCGTGCGTTTGGCGTAATTGCTCATCTGCCGCTGGAACATGCGTACACGACCGCGAATCTGCGATACCGCGTGCCCCGAAGTCGGATCAGTGGAAGTGTGACGCAACGTATTCATAATCTGGTCAAGCATGCGCTCGCAGGTTTCGACGTTCAGCTCTTGCGTGGCCGTATCCGCCGCCGGATGTGCTTTGGTGTCGGCAAGCCGGTCGCGCACGAATTCCTTTTCCCAATGCAGCGCTTCGATCTGCAATTGCTCGAATCCCTGGGGATCGGTATCGCCGATGCGCTGCTGCAATCGCCCGATGCGCTTGGTGTACTGGTCGATTACCATCAGAATCGCACGACGATTCTCTGGCGTGATGCGTCCGGTCAATTCCTCCACCGTGGCGCGTAACACATCGATGGTCACCGGAATTATTTCCGCGCTGGGATCCTTGCCACGGTTCGGAGCCAATAGCGGTAACAGGAAGTTGGCCAGCAGCAAGGTCACGATAATCACGCCTGACGCAATGAAAATCAGCTCGTCACGCATCGGGAACGGCGCACCGCCGGCAATGTAATACGGGATGGTGAACATCAATGACAGCGTGATGGTTCCCTTGGGGCCGCCAAAGGTCATCACTGCGGCCGAGCGCCAGCGTTCGGGTGTCATTTTGCGGCGCTGGCCGGAGATTGTATCTCGCGCAACGCGCAGCATGGCCGCAATCCAGAAGAATCGAAGCGCGATTACCACCAGAGTGACCAGCAGAATAATGCCGATCAGCGCGGTATTGCTGATATACGGGTCAGACCAGCTGGCCATCATGGCGCGCGGCAGCTGCATGCCCAGAAGAATGAACACCGCACCGTTGAGCGAGAAACTCAGCACACCCCATACTGAAGTGGAAACGATATTCGTGCGTGCCACATTCGGCCCCACGCCGGTGCGGTCGAATCGGATGAACAGGCCAGCGGCCACCACCGACAGAATGCCGGACACATTGAATTCCTCCGCGCCCAAATACAGCAGGAAGGGCAGGAACAGTTCCATCAGAATACGTGTGGTAGTGGTTTCCCAGCCGAGGGATCGCACGGTCTCGAATAGCCAGTTGGCCGCTGCTGCTATCACCAGGCCAAATAAGGTGCCGCCAAAGAAGGAGATCACGAATTCGCCGGCGGCCTGCCCCACGGCGAATTCTCCAGTGAAGGCGGCGGCCAGAGCGAACTGGAAGCCGACGATGCCGGAAGCGTCATTGAAGAGTGATTCGCCTTTCAGCACGCTGCGCTGACGCTGCGTCAGCGAGGCTTCTTTACCGAGGGAGCTGACGGCCACCGCATCGGTCGGGCCGAGTGCCGCGCCGAGTGCTAAGGCTGAGGCTAAGGTGATGGACGGCCAGACGGCATGCAAAGTGAATCCGACCGCCGCCATCGTGACGATAGCCAGTCCGATAGCCAGCGATAGGCTCAGATCCAGCGTTTTCAGCAACGCCGACTTATCGATTTCGTGGGCTTCCAAATACAGCAATGGCGCGATAAACAGCACCATGAATAGTTCCGGGTCGAGCGTTGCATCCGGGAAAAACGGCAGATACGTAACCAGCACGCCCAGCACAATCTGGACCAGCGGCGTGGAGACTTTGGGCACGAAGCGACTGACAAACGAGCTCACCACCACCGCCGCAATGATGCATAGGATGAGCTCAAATACCGCCATGTTGCCGCCTTCTCCCTTAAATTTTTCTCCACCAAAAGTATATGGGAACCATGAAGAAAACGTTAAGCTTGCGGCCGATTATGCACATCATGAGACGATATGAGAAAAGGCATACACTCGTTGGTATGGAATATGACGAGGCGATGCGCCGCGCACTGGAACTGGCCGGTCAGGCTGCAGCCGCTGGTGACGTACCGGTTGGTGCGGTGGTGCTGGATGCGGCCGGCCAGATTGTCGGGCGCGGATACAACACGCGTGAGGCTGATGGTGACCCGCTTGCCCACGCCGAAATCATCGCCATGCGTCAGGCGGCCCAAGCCTTGGGCGCCTGGAATCTCGCCGATTGCACGCTGGCCGTCACACTTGAGCCGTGCCCGATGTGCGCGGGTGCCTGCATCCAGACCCATATCGGCACCATCGCGTTCGGTGCCTGGGATCCCAAGCTCGGTGCATGCGGTTCGATTTGGGATATTCCGCGCGATCCGCATATCGGCCATAGTCCTGAAGTGCACGGCGGCGTGTTGGAAGGCGAGTGTCAGTCCATCCTGACTGATTTCTTCGCCCAGCGGCGATAGACACGGACGCATTACTTACCTCACGCAACCAACACGCGGCACCAAGGCAACATATTCCATTTCTTCTACCATCGAAACCAGTAGTGCAATGCCAATCCACACACGTCGAAGGAGACAATATGGCCGAGAACACCTCGACTTTCACCGGTGCCGCCGCTGACGGTACCGCACTCACCGCCGTCTACCTGACCCAGCCCGCCGCCAATGTGGCGATCGGTCTGGTGTTTGCCGGCAGCGACCTGCCGCGCATCGTCCACTGGGGTCGCCCGCTGGCCAAGCCCGACACCCTGCTGGCCGCCTATGACGCCCTGAAGCCGCAGCGCGTGTCCGGCGCGCTCGACGACACCGTCTGGCCGTCCATCCTGCCCACCCAGGCCGAAAGCTGGATCGGCGAGCAACGCGTGGTGCTGCGCCGCGCCGGCGTCGAGCTCTTCCCCAAGTTCACCGTGACCAACATCGAGACCGGCGGCGTGCTGGAAGCCACCCTCGATGCCGTGTCCGGCGAAAGCTACACCGATGTGGCCGGCCATGCCCGCGCCACCGGCCCGGCCCGCGTGCCCGGCGTCATAGTCACCGCGCGCGATGAGGAGCAGGGCGTGGAAGTCGAATGGCACCTTGAACTGCTCCCCGGCGGCCTGGCCCGTCAGAAGGCCACCGTAACCAACCTGTTTGGTGCAGACGCCGGAGCCCAGCTCGAGATCGGCAAGATCGAGCTCGGCTTCCCGCTGCCCGAATCCGCCGGCGAAATCCTCACCACCACCGGTCACCATCTACGTGAACGCAGCCCGCAGCGCCAACCGCTGACCGTCGGCCGTTTCGAAAAGCCGCAGCTCGCCGGCCGCCCTGACTTCGACGCATCCCTGCTCCTGACCGCCGGCGTGCCCGGTTTCAGCTTCGAGCATGGCGACGCCTATTCGGTGCACGTGGGCTGGAGCGGCAACTCCGTACTGTCCGCCGAACGTCTGCCCTACACAACCGGCGTGATCGGCGGCGGCGAACTCCTGTTCGGCGGCGAAGTGACGCTCGCCGGCCCCGGCGAAGGCCAGAACTCCTACGACACCCCGTGGCTGTTCGGCTCCTATGGCGATGGCCTCAATGAGATCGCCGCCCGATTCCACTCCTACGTGCGCTCCCTGCACCCGCGCCTGTTCTCGCACGGCCGTCCGGTGATCCTCAACACATGGGAAGCCGTGTACTTCGACCACAACTTCGATACGCTGAAGGCACTCGCCGACAAGGCCGCCGACTCCGGCGTGGAACGATTCGTGGTGGACGACGGCTGGTTCGGCTCCCGCCGCGACGACACCTCCGGTCTGGGCGACTGGCAGATCGCCCAGGAGGTGTGGCCGGAAGGCCCGAAGAGCCTCAAGGCGCTCGCCGATTACGTGCACGGAAAAGGCATGGAGTTCGGCCTGTGGTTCGAACCGGAAATGGTCAACCCGGACTCCGATATGTTCCGCGCCCACCCGGACTGGGTGCTGAAGCCCACCGCCAACCGTCTGCCGATGCAGGGGCGCACTCAGCAGGTCGTCGATCTCACCAATCCTGACGCGTACGCGTACATCTACGGCGCCATGGACAAGCTCGTCGGCGAACTCGGCATCGACTACATCAAATGGGATCACAACAAATACGTCACCGAAGCGGTGTCGCCGCGCACCGGACGTCCCGCCGTGCACAACCAGACGCTCGCCGTGTATCGGATCTTCACCGACCTGAAAGCGGCCCATCCCGGTCTGGAAATCGAAAGCTGCTCGTCCGGCGGCGGCCGCGTCGACCTCGGTATCCTCGAAGTCGCCGATCGTATCTGGGGTTCCGACTGCGTCGACCCGGTGGAACGCGCCGACATCCAGCGCTACACGTCGCTGCTCGTGCCGCCGGAGATGATCGGAGAGCACGTGGGCGCTTCCCCGGCGCATTCCACGCACCGCGCCACCTCCCAGGAGATGCGCATGGCCATGGCCTTCTTCGGACACATGGGCATCGAATGGAATCTGCTCAAGGAACCGCAGGAGGATATCGACAAGCTCTCCGAATGGACTGCCGAATTCAAGAAGCATCGTGAATGGTTCGCTGTCGACACCGTCGTGCATTCCGACGCGGCTGATCCGGCCGTGCGCGTGGACGGTTGCGTCATGCCGAACAAGGCCGCCGCGATCTACCGCTTCACACAGCTGACCACATCGCAGACCTATCCGTCCGCCCCCGTGAAGCTGCCCGGCCTCGATCCGGACGCCGTATACGTGGTGTCCCCGCTCGACGTGAGCCTCGACCTGGCCAAGCAGGACATCGGCAACGGCCAAAGCCCGCTCGGCTGGTGGACCGCCGATGGTGTGAAGATGACCGGCCGTGCGCTCGCCGCCTATGGCATCCGCCCGCCGGCGCTGCATCCTGCGCAGGCCGTCCTTTTCAAAGTAGTCCGCATCTGAGTATCTGTTTTGCATGGTGAGGCTGGTACTTTCGCGTACCGGCCTCACACTGCGACAGCGATTCCGAACGACTTACCCTACATACTGGCGAATGGCTTGCGCTGCGGCCGCTTTGCTCCACAGCGACCAGTCGTGCTCGGCGATTTCGAAATCGACCGGCGCGGCTTGACTATGCCGATACATATTGATGCCGTTACGCAGGTTGTCTATGCCGAGTTTCGCAATGAACGACGATTCGCCAGCGATCATGATTTTGTCGGGCATGGCAAGATTGGCGATGGTCGCGATCAATGTACCCAAACGGAAACAGGTGCGGTTCACCAGATTCGTGGCCTGCGTTTTGCTGGCGCGCGCTGCGGCCGCAAATTCGTCGAACGTCGCCGGATGTCCGATCATTTCCGAATATTCTGTTGCGATTGAATTGTCAGTTAGGCACGTCGCGCAACCTTTATGTCCGGAAATGCAGCGCGGCCCGTCGGGGTCGACCAGAATATGCCCGACCAGGCCATAGCTTTTGTCGGGATTGTCGATCGGCTCGCCGTTGACGGTGAGCGAATATCCCACGCCGATGCCGATCGTCACCACGGCGAAACTGTTCAATCCGACGCCCGAGCCGAACATGCACGCGTCCACCACCAATGAGTCGATGTCGTTGTAGATGCCGGTCGGCAGGCCGGTCGCCTTGCGAATCATCGCCGAAAATTCCACCGGCTTCGACCAGTGCAGGAACGGTGCGAACGTCGTCACCGAATCGTCCGTGATATGTCCGCCCAACGAGACGCCGACCGCGCATGGCGAAGGCAATCCCGCCATTATCGCCTCGTCGGCGCAGTCCATGGTCAGCTGCCGAATAACGTCGACCACCGATTCCGGCGAATCGTCGTCGAGCGGCAGGTCATGGCAGCCGGTCACAATCTGCCCAAGCGCGTTTACTGTTACGGCAGTGATATGGGTGGTGTTGATTTTCATGCCGACGAACGTGCGCGCATTGGCGATGATGCGCAGTCCGGTCTGCGGACGGCCGCGACGTTCCGTATTTTCTTTCTGGATTGGCTTTTGTGCCGATTTCCGCAAGAAATCTTTCGGTAACTTGCCGCCATGCCCCGCTGCCATTGGCGTCTCTTCGATCACGCCAGCGTAAATCAAATCACTGGTGATGCGCGATACCGCGCCTTGCGAAAGGCCAAGGATCTGTGCCAGCGTGATGCGCGAAATCGGACCGTACTTCATAATGCAGGCCGCAACCTTATGCGTGTACTCCGAGCCTTCAAACCAGTGTGGAATCGGGGAAATCGCCATATCGGACCGTCCTTACCGTCTATTTTCTTTCCAAGAATAACAAAATAACCGTTTTTTATTTCCGTACAGTGCGGGCGCGCGGAAACTGGGAATGAAAACAAGCCGATTCTACAATTAAAAAGCAACGGAGGCTGGTAATGAAGCCGGCCTGCCGTGAAAAAGGAAAATACAAAGGAGTCGAGAGAATGAAACCTGATTCCAATGCCAACACAGGCACCTTCAGGCGGATCGCGGGCCGTGCTATTACGGCTGCATGCGCGATTGTGCTGACGGTTGGGCTCGCGGGCTGCGGCAACAGCACCGCCGGCACGGTCACCTTGGATTTCTTCCAATTCAAGTCCGAGGCGGCGGATTGGTTCACCGCCAAGGCGCGTGAATTCGAGAAAACCCATTCCAACATCAAAGTCAATGTCAACAATTCGTCGGACGCCACCACCGATCTGCGCACGCGACTGGTGAAGAACCGCGAACCCGACGTCATCACCATCAACGGCGACATCAATTACGGCATGCTCGCCGAAGCGGGCGTCTTCCACGATTTCACCGACGACGAGATCGTCGACGAGCTCAATCCGGGCATGGTGAACATCGCGAAGAGCCTCGTGCAGACCACCGACAAGTCCAAGAAGCGTCTGTACGGTATTCCGTACGCGGGCAACGCAAGCGGCTACATCATCAACGCCGATGTGTGGAAGCAGGCCGGCGAGGATCCGGACAATCCGCCGCAGACGTGGAGCGAATTCATCGCGCTGCTCAAGCGGCTCAAGGCCAAGGGCGTCACGCCGGTTGAGGCGAGCACCGCCGATCCGTGGACGTTGCAGGCGCCGCTTGCATCGCTGAATTCGACGCTGGTGCCGGAATCGGAATACGCGTATCTCAAGGACGGCAGCAAGACCTTCTCCGACTTGTGGACGCCCGTCAGCGGCAAGCTGATTGAAATTTACCAGAACTACACGCAGAAGAATCCGGCCGTCACCTACCAGCAGGCTACGCAGGACATCGCTTCCGGCAAGGCCGCGATTCTGCCGCTCGGCACGTACGCGATTCCGCAGATCCGTCTGATCAACAAGGACGCCAATCTGCGGTTCGCGCAGATGCCGGCCACCGACAACGTCAAGGAACAGCAGCTGACCGCCGGCGACGACGTGATGCTGACGATCGGCGCGCATACGAAGCATTACACCGAGGCTCGCGAATTCGTCGACTTCCTGATGAGCGAGGAGAACGTGCAGGATTACTCCAAGCAGCAGTCTGCGTTCACCCCGTACAAGGATACGTACGTCGGCGATGAAGCGTTGAATGGCGTGCTCGACTTCTACAAGGCCGGCAAGCTGGCTGATTTCTGTGACCACTACGTGCCGGCAAGCATCAACCTCGCCGGTTTCCTGCAGACGTTGGTGCAGTCGGGCAATACTAAACGATTCCTGAACAGCATGCAGTCGGAATACGACAAGATCGAAGCCAGGAACTTTAGGTGAGGGGAGGAACGACAATGACTGGCAATATCTCGGCCAAGGCCGACAAGGCCGCCGCAAAGAAGCCGAAGAAGGTTTCGAAATACTCCAAGCGCAAGGTCGATCCGGCGTTCTACTGGATGACCATTCCCGCGATGATTCTCGTGTGCATCTTCCTGTACCTGCCGTTCCTGCAGGGCGCGATGTACTCGTTCACCAATTCGCAGGGTTACGGCGATTACAAGTTCATCGGCTTCAAGAACTACATCGCGATGTTCCAGGACGCACGCGTCGGCCACGCGTATCTGTTCACGATTTTCATCGCGATTCTGATCACGCTCGGCACGAACATCCTCGGCATGTTCCTGGCGGTGCTGCTGAACTCCAAAATCGCCTTCAAGAACGGCTTCCGAGCCATCTTCTTCATTCCGTACACCCTGTCGGTGCTGGTCATCGGCTACGTGTTCAAGTACATCTTCATGACCCCGCTGCCGGCCCTCGGCCAGGCGCTGCACATCGATTGGCTGTCCACATCCATGATCTCCAATCCGGATCTGGCATGGTTCCCGATCGTGTTCCTGTCCATCTGGCAGGGTGTGGCCTACTCCACGCTGCTGTACTTGGCGGGTCTGCAGACCATCGACAACGAAATCTATGAGGCCGCGTCCATCGACGGCGTGAACGCCTGGCAGAACTTCTGGCAGATCACGTTCCCGCTGATTGGCCCGTTCTTCACCATCAACATGGTGCTGAGCCTCAAGAACTCGCTCGGCGCGTTCGACCAGGTCATGGCATTGACCAAGGGCGGTCCGGATTCCAAGACCGAAACCGTCTCCTACCTGATCTTCCAGAACGGCCTGGGCAACGGCGAATACTCCTACCAGATGGCGAACGCGGTCACGTTCTTCATCGTGCTGGCAATCCTCGCATTCGTGCAGCTGAAGTTCTTCAGCGGCAAGGAGCAGATCTGATGACCAGCACAACGAAGTCGCCCAAGGCGGCGAAGCGGTACACCAAGAGCGAGGGGTTCCGCAAGGATCATAAGATTAACTGGTGGCTGACCGCGGTCGTGGCCGTGTTTTCGCTGACCATCCTCATCCCGCTGTACTTCACGATCGTCACCGCGCTGAAGACGCCGGGCGAAGCGGGCACGTTCAGCCTGCCGACCACGTGGGAATGGCATAATTTCGCGGACGCGTGGAACAAGGTGAACTATCCGAAGGCCGCGCTCAATTCCGCGATCATCACCGTGTGCGCTGTGGTGCTGACGCTGCTGACGAACACGTTCGTCGCGTACGCCGTGGCAAGGAACATGGATAAGCGGTTCTTCCGCTTCCTGTACTACTTCTTCCTGGCCATGATGTTCGTGCCGTTCACCGTCGTCATGCTGCCGATCGCCAAGGAAATGGGCACCCTGCACCTGGACAACCAGCTCGGTCTGATCATTCTGTACACGATTCTCGGCATCGGCACGAACCTGTTCATCGCGATCGGCTTCATCCGTTCGATTCCGATTTCGTTGGAAGAGGCGGCGCGCATCGACGGCGCTTCGACCTGGCGCATCTTCTGGACGATCATCTTCCCGCTGATGGGACCGATCAACGCCACGATCGCCATCCTGACCGCACTGTGGGCGTGGAACGACTTCCTGCTGCCGCTGATCACGCTGACCGACCAGAGCAATCAGACGATTCCGCTGGCGCAGTACGTGTTCCAGAGCCAGTTCACGTCGAACTACCCGATGGCCTTCGCCTCCTACCTGATGGCCATGGCCCCGGTCCTCATCGTCTACATCTTCGCCCAAAAGTGGGTCGTCGGTGGTGTGATGAGAGGAGCCGTGAAGTGAACAGTCCTGTGGACTGTTCATAGGTTCCTCCTGAGCGAGCCGATAGGCGAGCGAAGGCAGGAACAACGCGGCCGTAGGCCGTCTGCTTGTGAAGTAAAACTTCTTCACAGCGCCGAGCGGGAATCCTCGTTTCCCCTTTTTCGAGGATTCCTGCTTTTCGTATGCATTGATGTGATTCCGAAGGGCGCATCCCGCTTGCAATATATCTTTCATTTCCTGCTTTGCAAAACGCGCCGCAGGCAAGAAAGAAAAAACGCTTTACGTACCATGGGATATAGCAAAGTTCATCCATTCCACTTAGGCAAAGGAGCTCAATCGCGATGACGAATTTCAATCGTTCCACTCTTCCTGACACCGTCCGTTCGAATGGCGCCACCCCGAATCCGTGGTGGGCGAACGCGGTGGTCTACCAGATCTACCCGCGTTCCTTCCAGGATTCCAACGGCGACGGCATCGGCGACCTGAAGGGCATCACCAGCCGCCTCGACTATCTCGCCGACCTCGGCGTGGACGTGCTGTGGCTGTCCCCGGTGTACAGGTCCCCGCAGGACGACAACGGCTACGACATCTCCGATTATCAGGACATCGACCCGCTGTTCGGCACCCTCGAGGACATGGACGAACTGCTCGCCGAGGCGCACAAGCGCGGCCTGAGGATCGTGATGGACCTGGTCGTCAACCACACGTCCGACGAGCACGCCTGGTTCCAGGCCTCCCGCGACAAGGACGACCCGCACGCCGACTGGTACTGGTGGCGTCCCGCCAGGCCGGGCCACGAGCCGGGCACCCCGGGCGCCGAGCCGAACCAGTGGGGCTCCTACTTCGGCGGCTCCGCATGGGAGTACGACCCGAAGCGCGGCGAATACTTCTTCCACCAGTACTCCAAGAAGCAGCCCGACCTCAACTGGGAGAATCCCGAGGTGCGCAAGGCCGTCTACAAGATGATGAATTGGTGGATGGATCGCGGCATCGACGGCTTCCGCATGGACGTGATCACCCAGATCTCCAAGACCGTCGACAAGAACGGCAGGCTGCCGGGCGAGGACGGTTCCGAAATCGCCGATCTGCCGGTCGGCGAAGAAGGCTATTCCAGCCCGTTCCCGTTCTGCTCCGACGGTCCGCGCATCGACGAGTTCCTCGCCGAAATGCGCCGTGAGGTATTCGAAGGCCGTGAAGGCTACATCAACGTGGGCGAGGCTCCGGGCATCACCCCGGCCCGTAACGAGCACGTCACCGATCCGGCCAACAAGGAACTTGACATGCTATTCCTGTTCGACCATGTCGGCATCGACCAGGAAGGCTCCAAGTGGAATACCGTGCCGTTCGAGGTCAAAAACCTGCGCGACCGTATGACCGAGCAGCAGGAGGCCGTGAGGAAGGCCGGTTGGGCCAGCCTGTTCTTCTGCAATCATGACCAGCCGCGCGTGGTCTCCCGTTGGGGCAACGACTCCGACCGCGATTCGCGCGAGCTGAGCGCCAAGGCGTTCGGCATGGTGCTGCACATGCACCGCGGCACCCCGTACATTTACGAAGGCGAGGAACTGGGTATGACCAACGCCCACTTCACCAAGCTGGAACAATACCGCGATTTGGAAGCCCTCAACGGCTATCGCCAGCGCGTGGAGGAAGCCAAGTGCCAGTCGTCCGAATCCATGATGGCCGCCCTCGCCCTCATCGGCCGCGACAACGCGCGCACCCCCATGCAGTGGGACGCCTCCAAATACGCCGGCTTCACCGCGCCAGACGCGCCCGTCGAACCATGGATCAGCGTCAACCCGAATCATGTGGAAATCAACGCGGCCGAGGAATTCGACGATCCGGATTCCGTGTACACGTTCTACAAGAAGCTCATCGCCATGCGGCACAACAGCGCCACCATCTCCACTGGCGAATGGCATCTGCTCGCCGCCGACAGCGATCAGGTGTATGCTTTCACGCGCACCAATGGCGACGACACGATTCTTGTCGTGGTCAACCTCACCGACAGGTCCGCGGCGCTGCCTTCGGACGTGGCGGAGCTGCTTTCCGACGGCGTGTCCGATCCGCAAGTACTGCTCAGCACCTATGATGCTATGCATAGTGTTAAATCGATCGCTCGTGGCGAGCTCGCTCGCTGGGAGGGAGTCGTGATTCAGCTCTGATCGATCTTTCCCTATAACTCTCTGCGGAACGTCCGGCAGGTTCATCACGAAACCTGTCGGACGTTTCTTTTTCCGTGCGATTCTGAGGCACGGCCGGGATTCGATTGCGATTCGGCAATCGCACGGCATTTTCGGCAGACGTGCGCTTACAATAACGTCCATGGAACAAAACGAGGTGCTCAAAGCATTGCGGCGTGATCATGCCGCTGAATTGAAACTGGCCGCCGAACGACTGAAGGGCACCGCACGCCACACGGAGATTATTCCGTCCCCAGTGCTGTCCGAGATGACCGGACATGAGATTCTGCTCAAGCCGGAAAATCTCCAGGTCACCGGATCGTTCAAGATCCGTGGCGCATACAACAAGATCGCATCGCTGACCGACGAACAGCTCTCGCACGGCATCGTCACCGCATCCGCAGGCAACCATGCGCAGGGTGTGGCATACGCGGCCCGCGAACGTGGCGCGAAGGCCACCATCTGCATGCCGCAGATCACTCCGCCGCTGAAGGTGGATGCCACCAAGGCCTATGGCGCCGACGTGGTGCTGTGTGGTGAGGTGTTCGACGAAGCGGCCGCTCACGCGCAGGAGCTGAGCGACAACGAAGGCATGATCTATGTTCCGCCGTTCGACGATTACGAGGTGCTGTGCGGACAAGGCACCATCGGTCTTGAGATTCTCGAAGATGTGCCTAACGTCACCGACGTGGTCGTGCCGCTCGGCGGTGGTGGTCTGGGCGCCGGCGTGGCGCTCGCCATCAAGACATTCAAGCCGGAAGTGCGTGTGATCGGCGCCATTCCGGAGGGAAGCCCCGCTTGGAAGAACTCGCTGGCCGCAGGTCATGTGGTGGCTGCGGATCAGGTGCGCACGTCGGCCGAAGGCGTTGCCGTGAAGCGCCCGGGCGATCTCACGTTCGCGCTGCTCAACGAATTCCTTGATGACCTGGTCACCGTCACCGAGCGTGACATCAACGAGATGATTCTGCTCATGCTGGAGAAGCACAAGCTGGTGGTTGAGGCTGCTGGTGCCGTGTCCTTGGCTGCGCTCGAGCATCTGAATCTGCGTTCTCGCAAGTTCGCTGAGGCGCAGGGCCCGCATGTGGTGGTGCCGATTCTTTCCGGCGGCAACGAGGACACGGTCTCCATCAGCGCGGTGATTCAGAAGGGCATGATCGCGCGCGGCCGCATCATGAACTTCGAGGTGGAGCTTCCGGATACTCCGGGCCAGCTGGTCAAGGTGGCCACGATCCTGGCCGAACAGCGCGCTAACGTCATCGCACTCGATCACGACCAGTTCAAGGCTTCCAGCCATTACACTGATTCGGTTTCCTTGGGCGTCACCGTTGAGACCAACGGCCCTGAGCACATCGACCGCATCCTTGACGCGATGCGCGCGGCCGGTTTCCAGCCCAAGCGCATCTACTGATTTCCCACGGTGGATAAGCGCGGATTCTCGCATATCTTCCGCATCAAAGAAGGCTCCTCAAACCCAATCAGGTTGAGGAGCCTTGCTTGTTCATTCGGTGTTATTTGCCCTGTTCCGCGGCGATTGTCTCGTCGACCAACTGCGGCAGCGCAATCGCAATATCGTCGCGGATAAGCCGTGTGGCCAAGCGATCGTATTGCGTGCGTCCCATGTTCATGATGGTGATCGGCACGCCCGCCTGTGCCGCGACCGGCACAATGCTCGCCGCCGGCATCACTTCCAGCGTGGAGCCGATCACCCACAATTCGTCGGCCTGCGCCGCCAGACGGTATGACTTTTCAATCGCACCATCCGGCAGCGCCTCGCCAAAGTAGACGACGTCGGTTTTGATGAGCCCGTCGCACGGCATATTGCCGCTGTACGGCAGCTTGCGATGACAGTGCGGATCCGGCTCGTTGTCGAGATTCGCCATGATTTCGGCGGTGTCGTATTTCGCGTGGCACTTCATGCAGTGCGAGGTGCCGATGGTTCCGTGCAGATTGACGATGACGTTGCTGCTATTGCCCGCCTTCTCGTGCAGCGCGTCGAAATTCTGCGTGGCGAGCAGCGTCAGCAGCCCTGCCTGTTCCAGCTTGACGAGCGCTTTGTGTGCGGTGCCCGGCTGCGCGTTCCATACTGGCGATTCCTTTTGCCAGCGCCAGGAATACTCGCGGTCTTCCTTATTGGCTAGGAACGCGTCGATGTCGTACACGTTCATTTGCTCGGGATGTTTGGTCCAGACGCCGTCCGGGCCGCGGAAGTCAGGGATGCCTGCGGACGTGGAGATGCCTGCGCCCGTCAATACTGCGATTTTTTTGCTCATACCTCCATACATACCACCGCGCGGTTTCCTCCGTATGCGTCTTTTTCGGCTTTCCGACCGTATTTGGAAACCGTTGCAGGCTCACGACACGCCCGTAGACAGGTTTTTCTGATGAATTTTAGGCCGTTTTGAGGCTTGTCTGAAGCATTTCTGCGATGATGTGGCGTGCGATAGGCGGTTTTCGACACGCCGATGAATGCGTTGCGCCGCAAGGGTTTTTACGGGGTTTGCGGAATGCCGATTTGCGCAAGTGGACGGGTTCGTGTAAGTTAATCCCTTGCTGCCGCTCAGCGAGTGGTCCGGATGGTTCCGGTCCGCGAGGTGGGTGAGTGGTGGTGGTTTGAGAACTCAAGAGCGTATTTGTACTACTTCTTTATAGTCAATGATTGCCAGTTCGTTGCCGGCCATGTTCGCATGGTGCCGAGGGATCGGTCAAACGGCGGCGAGGTTTTTGTGCGATGCGCCTTTCCTTATAAGGCGATCGTCAATTTTCTTAGATGAGAGTCACATGTTGGCTTTCCGCATAAGTTTTTTTGTGGAGGGTTCGATTCTGGCTCAGGATGAACGCTGGCGGCGTGCT
>ENA-OPRR01000437-OPRR01000437.1-human-gut-metagenome-genome-assembly--contig:-NODE-437-length-44196-cov-5.527469_pt1 | contig 44196 bp, 35 predicted proteins | sample MGYA00241796_ERZ501883 | MGnify/ENA primary metagenome ERZ501883 (study PRJEB25962, sample SAMEA2042406) | human gut metagenome | biome: human gut; feature: human-associated habitat; material: faeces...
GAATTATCGACCAGGATGGTAAAACTGGGGTGTGAGGTGGATGCCTACAACCGGTTTGGTTATCATGTTTCCGGTAAGGAATTTGACGAAAAGAGAGAAAGATATTATAATGGTGTGAGGATTTTTACGATTCCCACGCCAAGCAGCAGTTCATTGAATGCAATAGTCTATTCGTTTCTGGCAACAATCCGTTCATTGTTCGGACGCTATGATATCATCCATTTTCATGCAGAAGGGCCTTGCACAATGATTTGGATTCCCAAATTATTTGGTATGCGAGTTGTGGCAACCATACACGGACTGGACTGGCAGAGATCTAAATGGGGTAATTTTGCATCGAAGGTATTGCGATTCGGAGAAAAAATGGCGGCAAAGCATGCGGACGAACTGATTGTTTTGTCTGAGAACATGAAAGATTATTTCCAGAAAGAATACGGACGGGAAACCAGCTATATTCCTAATGGTATTATATGCCCGGAACATAAAGAGATAAACTGCATTAAAGAGAAATACGGACTGGAGAAAGATGAATATATTCTGTTCCTTGCAAGAATTGTTCCAGAAAAGGGGCTGCATTATCTGATAGATGCATTTAAAGATATTGCGACCGACAAAAAGCTGGTAATTGCCGGTGGAAGCAGTCATTCTCATGATTATATGGATCAGATAACAACGATGTCACAGGAGGACTCCCGCATTGTAATGACTGGATTCGTACAGGGAGAAATATTGGAAGAATTGTATTCCAATTCATATATCTTCGTATTGCCAAGCGATGTAGAAGGAATGGCAGTCAGTCTTTTGGAAGCTATGAGCTATGGAAATTGCTGCCTGGTTAGTGATATTGATGAGAATATGGAAGTTGTCCAGGATAAAGCATGCTCCTTCCAAAAAGGAAATGTAGAAGATCTTAAACAAAAATTGGAAGAACTTCTTACAAGACCGGATATTGTGGAAAAGTATAGAAAAGAGAGCGCAGACTATATCTGCGGCCGTTTTAACTGGGATGATGTGGTGGACAGAACAATCTGTCTATACATGCAGAAAGAAAAAGGAAAGTAAGACAGGTATAGATAAATGGAACAGAAGAACGCCGTATATAATATGGGGTCCGAACGCGGGACAGGTTTCAGGCCAGAAGAAATATTCTATTATTTATTCTTTGCTATAATGTTGTTTGCCAAAGGAATTGGCCTGTATGAAGGGATGAAATCCTTTAGACTGTGTATTATTGCCGCTTTTTTCTGTTTTGTGGTAAAAGTGTGCCTGACTGAGCATACTGTAGGTGAACTAGTGCAGATGCTCGTTCTGATGGCTTTTGGAGTACTGGCTTACCGTAATTCCGGAGAAATGGCTGCTTTTATCTATGTGCTGGTGGTTGCAGGCATGAAACATGTTCCTGTAAAAAGGGTTTTTAAAGTAGGTGCAGCAGTATGGACGGTGGCATTTTTTTCCACTATTGTATTGGCTTTGTTAAAGCAGATACCGGATCTCGCGCTTGTCCATTCCAAATTAGGTTTAGGACATATTATCAGATGGAGCCTTGGGTATCCACATCCCAATGTGCTCCATATTTCTTATGTTATCCTTCTGGCTTTCTTTTTTTATCTCGCAAACCTGAACAGGAAACAGTTGATAATTGCAACAGCATTATTATATGGGGGTAACTTCTATATTTTTCTGTATTCTGTAAGCTATACCGGGTTGATTCTTACTACGGTTTATCTGCTTGCCAACCTGTATTTTAATTTGCGGAAGGAGTTTACCAGAGGAGAGAAAGTATTAATTCAGTGCATTTATCCGGTATGTGCTTTGCTTTCTGTATTGGGACCGGTACTCATTAAAGGAAAGCTGTTTGATATATTTAACAAGATGATGAATACCAGGTGGAATCTTTCCCGATATTTTTTGACGGAACAGCGGATTTCTCTTTTTGGGACAAGATTTACGGATTTGCCGGATAAGGATTATAATATAGATTGTTCTTATGTTTATATTTTAATGTATTATGGCATTATTTTATTCGCAATTATTTCGATAGGATATTTTGTGACAATAAGAAGAGAAGTAAAGCTCATGCGTAGAAAAGAGCTGGCAATTATGACGGGTTTTCTGGTGGCAGGTATGTCAGAGCCTTTTATGGCAAATTTGTCATTTAAGAATTTGACACTGATTTTTATAGGAGAGTGTTATTATGTTATTTTGAAGGAATTGCAGGAGAAAAAGCCGGATATCTGGTGGAATAAAAAATTATGTCTGCTTCCCTGGGCCGAGAATTATGTAACAGTGCCTTTAAAAGGGATAGGAAAGATAAAAGATAAATTTTCAGGAGTTGTAAAAAAAGGATGGAGATTGAGCCTGATTACGGGCCTGATTTTTGGGCTTGGTGTAGGGGTGTTTTATTATAAAACTGCAGCTGTACCGGATGCGATATATGCAGATTCGGGAATCAGTGATTATTGGGGCGGAGAAAAAGTAAAACTGGACAGAAACAATTTACCTGCTGATTTTCAGGGAGAAATTATAGGGACCGCAGATGGTAATACGGATTTGTATGTTTTAAAGGGAAATATTATTTGGCTGGAGCTTATAAGAGGAACTGTTACGGTGGGTATTGCAGGCGTTATAGCCGGCTGGTGTGTGACAATTATACTTTGTGGCATATATTTTGGTTTGATGGATAAAAAGAGAGTAAGAAAATGAAGGTATTGATAGTAAATAAATTTTTATATCCTAATGGGGGATCGGAAACCTATATTTTTAAGCTGGGTGAGACTCTCGAAAAAAAAGGGCATGAAGTACAATATTTTGGGATGGAGCATGAGGGCCGTATTGTTGGAAATGAAGCGGAGAGTTATACATCAGATATGGATTTCCACACAGGCCGGATAAAAAAGCTATTGTATCCTTTTCAAATTATTTATTCGGTGGAGGCCAGAAAAAAGATACGAAATGTGCTTAACCGTTTTACACCTGATGTGGTACATCTCAACAATTTTAATTTTCAGCTTACGCCCTCAATTATTTATGAAATAAGAGCTTTTGAAAAAAAGACGGTCAGAAAGATTAAAATTATATATACGGCACATGACAGCCAGTTTGTGTGTCCAAATCATCTGATGAGAAATCCGCTGACAGGGGATATATGTACGAAGTGTATTGACAATGGAGTTAGTAATTGCATAAAAAACCGATGTCTTCATGGTTCGAGGGCTAAAAGCTTGTTAGCTGCATTTGAGCATGCGTTATATCATATTCTTAATACCTATGAAGAAATAGATTGTGTAATCTGCCCCAGCGAGTTCCTGAAGAAGAAACTGGAAACCTATAAGGCTATTCGAAATAAATTGATAGTTATGCATAATTTTGTGGACAGACCGTCTATAAAGACAGAAGCTGTCATAAAGAAAGATTATGTTATATATTTCGGCCGTTACTCAGAAGAAAAAGGCATTCAGACTTTGCTGAAGGTATGCCGGAGAATGCCGGAAATTCCCTTTGTTTTTGTAGGCAGTGGTCCGATGGAAGAAGAGATTAATAAGGTAGAAAATATTACAAATAAAGGATTTTTGTCAGGGGAAAAGCTTCAGCAAATTATAGGGGAGGCAAGATTCTCAGTGATACCTTCGGAGTGTTATGAAAACTGTCCATTTTCAGTAATGGAATCTCAGATTTACGGAACTCCTGTATTGGGAGCGAATTTAGGTGGGATACCAGAACTCATATCAGATGGGGAAACCGGAGAACTATTTACAAGTAAAAATGAGCAGGAATTGTATGCAAAAATATATGAACTGTGGCATAATAAAGAAAAAACAGACAGATATATAGAAAATTGCAGGAATGTCACATTTGATACTGCAGAGAAGTATTGCGAGAAAATTTTAAAAATTTATGGAGATAAATAAGATGGCAAGAAGAACATTATATGGAACGGTAATCGTGACCTATCGCTGTAATGCCCATTGTAATATGTGTGATTGTTTCAGGGATCCGACAAGGCCAGAGGATGAAATAACGCTTGATGTAATAAAAAAACTGCCGGAAATGGCTTTTACAAATATTACAGGCGGTGAACCATTTATCAGGAAGGATATTCCCGAAATAGTAAGGGAACTTTATAAAAAGTCGGACAGAATCGTGATTTCAACAAATGGGTATTTTACGGATCGTATCATAGCCTTATGCAAAGAATTTCCCAAGGTGGGAATTAGAATCAGCATAGAAGGACTTCAGGAGACCAATGATAAAATAAGAGGAATTCCGGACGGATTCAACAGAGGGTATGGTACATTAAAGAAACTTGTAGAAATGGGACATCCGGATGTTGGGTTTGGCATGACAGTTCAGGATATGAACTGCGAAGATCTGGTTCCTTTATATGAAAAGGCAGACGAATTGGGAATGGAATTTGCTACGGCTACGCTTCATAATTCATTTTATTTTAGAAAAACTGATAATAAAATAGATGATAAATACAAAGTATCACAAAATTTTGAAAAACTGATTAATGAACTGCTGAAAAGCAATTCTCCTAAAAAATGGTTCAGGGCTTATTTTAATCACGGACTCATTAATTATATTTATGGAAATAAGAGATTGCTTCCATGTGATATGTCTAAAAATGCATTTTTTATTGATCCTTTTTGCGATGTTATTCCCTGTAACGGTATGGAAAAAAAGGCTGTAATGGGAAATTTAAAAGAACAGTCGTGGGATGAGCTGTGGAACTCACAGCAGGCAGAAAAAGTGAGGGATTGCGCCAGAAACTGTACAAGAAATTGTTGGATGATTGGAAGTGCCTCGCCGGCTATGCATAAATATATTTGGGTGCCTGGCTGGTGGGTAGTTAAGCACAAGATTTTTAAAGGCGGAAAATACAGCTTGAGTGAGAACAAATTTATTAAAGAGGCAAAAAAGGATAAGTAAATGAAAATTCTGATGCTGGTTAACTGGAAGGTGGAATATACCTCTGAAGCTCCTGAAGACAGGCAGCCTCCGGATTATGTTGTTAACGGAGAGAGGTACTGGTTTTTCAGGTATTTTCCTGAAGATGTTACCGAAGATGTCGTAGATATCCGTTCCTTTCCGGCATGGGAAGGGATTGAACAGAATAAACTCAGGTTTTACATTTGGCAGACACTGAGGATATTGCCCAGATTAAGACGATATGATGTGGTACTTTCACATGGAATGCAGAGTGGAATTGTTCTGTGCCTTTTACGGAAGCTCTTTGGTAAAGGAAAATATAAACATATTGTATTTGATATCGGGGCTTTTAACAGTGCGAAGGAAAGCGGCAAGGCGCTGCGGGTTATGCAGTTTGCAAGTAAATCATTAGATGGTGTTATTTATCATACAAAATGTCAGAATGAATATTACCGGAAGTGTCATCCCTGGCTGTTAGAAAAAAGCAGATATATTCCATTTGGAACCGATACGGATTTTTTCAGATATCAGGAACAGGAAAATGGCGGGCTGCAGAAATATATTATCTGCATTGGCTATAATAAAAGAGATTGGAATACATTAATAGAGGCCTATAAGCTGATTCAGACAGATGTCAAGCTTTATATGATAGGTAATGCAGATATAGAGTGTACGGATCCCAGAATTAAAGTGTTTGCAAAAGTAAATATAATCGAACTTATCCGTTTGATTTCAGGCAGTTTATTTGGGATTCTTCCTCTGAAAAGTTTTAATTATTCCTATGGACAGATGACGCTTCAGCAGCAGATGGCATTAGGGAAAGCGGTTATTGTTGCTGATGTACCCAGTATCAGGGAATACGTAAGAGATGGAAGCGATGCGTTGCTCTATGAACCGGAAAATGTTATGGCGCTGAAGAAAAGCATTGAAAGCCTGCTGGAACATCCGGAGAGAGCAGAACAGATAGGAAAGACGGCAGCCTGTACGGTTTATGAAGTATTTAATGAGAAAAATATGGCTGTGGGGATTTATAATTTTATCATGGATATTTGTGAAAATAAGAAATTGTAGGAATTTATTATTTTTTGGATTATACTACTATATGGCATGATAATGGGAGCTATAATGGAGACAAGAATAAGTGTTATTGTACCGGTATATAATGTGGAAAAATACCTGGAAAGGTGTGTTAAATCGCTGACAGATCAGACGTTGAGGGAAATTCAGATTATTTTAGTTGATGATGGCTCCTTAGATGGAAGCGAGGAGCTTTGTAGGCAATTTGCGGAAAAGGACAGCAGAATAAAGGTCATAAGCAAAAAAAATGAGGGGCAGGGATTGGCAAGAAATTCCGGCCTTTCATGTGTTTCAGGCAAATATGTTACTTTTGTGGATTCGGATGACTATATTGATACGGATACGTTTGAAGTTTTATGGAATACCATGGAAAGCAGTAGAGCTGATTTGTGCTGTTACAGCTATGTGAAGCATGATACAGAAGGAAAGATTGTTTACAAGGCTAAAGTAGATGAAAGATTATATGAAAATAATGCGGTATATACATCCTTTTTGCTTCATTATTTCGGAGATGATCCCCTGTTAGATGATTTAAGAGGTGTTTCTGCCTGTATGTCAATGTTCAGGACTGAAATTATTAATAACAATAAGATTCGATTTCTGTCAGAACGCAAGGTATTTAGTGAGGATACGCTTTTTTGCTTGGATTATTGTAAATATATTAAAAAAGTGGTTACACTTTCGCATCCTTTTTACCATTATTGTCTGAAGGGTGATTCATTTACAAAAGGCTATCAGGAAAAGCGTCTTGAATTGACAATTGATTTCTGCAATACACTTAGCCGGTATGCCTGTGACTATAAGGTTGAAGAACTTGTTAGTGAAAGAATAAATATGGTTTTGTGGATTACCCTAATGGATTGTGTTAAGCAGGAAATTCTGCGGAGCAGGGAAACTGGAGTGCGGAAAACATATCGGATGATAAAGGAAATATGTAACCATTCATATGTGAAGGAAGTAATTCGCAATATGAATACAGATGGCTTCCATATGAAACAGAAGCTTTTTTGGTTTGCGATCAGGCGCCGATTGATTCCTATGGTTATGATATTGGGAATTCTTCGGGTAAAACAGGGAATATGAAGGTAATAGTATATGGGTATAAAAACTATTCTGAGAAAAATTAAGGGGATGGGATTGACGACTGCTTTCCTGAAGTTAATTGGTTATGATGCAGTATTTACTTGTGCTGTTCGACAGAGAGCAAGTAAGGAGGATATTCCTGAAACGAAAAGTCCGTTCCATGTTTTCGGACAATCAAAAGAATTCTGGTATGCGGATCCTCTTCTTTACTCTTTCAGAGAAAAGGAATGCATATTTATGGAGGCTTTTGACAGAAAGGCTGGGCTTGGGAGAATTGCATTTTCTGAAAGAAAGGAAAATGAGTGGACAACTCCTAAAATAATTATTAAAGAAAATTTTCATTTATCATACCCTATGATATTTCAATATAAGCAGGAACTTTACATGATGCCCGAAACTTCCACAGCGGAGAAAGTAGTATTATACCATTGTATTAAATTCCCGGGGGAATGGGAAAAACAACAGACATTTTTAGATGGCAGAAAAATAGTTGATATAGTTGTAAAAGAAATAAAAGAAAATGAGATTCAATTTTTAGGCTCGGAATGCAGCAAGGATAATGATCTTATGACAAAGTTCTGCCGCTTTTCCCTGAAGCATAAAGAGGGTATGTTTGTGGCCAGTGAAGAGACGGAATTTAACCGTGTGCAACAATATACTTGGTTTTCACGGTGCGCAGGGTATCCTTATTCGGATTTGCTTCCGTTGCAAAGAAGCCGTGAGGGTATTTATGGTTATTCCATCATTATGTCTGATCGCAATGAAGTAATGGAAAGCGGAAATGTAATTATGAAAGCTGAAATAACTCCTGAGGATATACAGCTTTCAGGTAAAAAGCCAGGAAAGATTATTGGAATCCATACATACACCAGAACACTTGGATATGAGGTGATTGATGTGGAATATATGGAATATAATCCCTCAAAGTGGAGGGACAGGCTGAATAAAATAAATAGAAAAGGATGATTTCCGCCATGCCCTTGATAAGTATAATTATGTCAGTATATAACGAAGAGATATATTTGAAAGAAGCGCTGCAAAGCATTTTCAATCAGACAATTGAGGATTATGAACTAATTATTGTTGATGATTGTTCCACAGATAGAACGGTAGAAATTATAAAAAGCTTTAACGATCCCAGAATTAAATTAATTATTAATGAGACAAATATGGGATTGACTAAGAATTTGAATAAAGCTTTGAAACTGTGTCGAGGCGAATTTATAGCCAGGATGGATGGAGATGATATTTGCATGCCTGATCGGCTGCGTAAGCAGGTGGAATATATGAGGCTGCATCCTGAATATATGCTGACAGGGTGTCAGACAAGGACGTTTGGTGAGCAAAATATGACATGGTGTCTGAAAGATAATCCTGAAAAATTGAGGATAATGATGTTAATCAGGCCGGTACTTGCACATCCTACATTTATGATGAGAAAAGAACTTATATTTGACAAGAATTTTTGTTATGATGAAAGCTTTCGTTCCGCACAGGATTATGACCTTGCACAGCGGGTAAGTGAATTTTATCCTATAGGAATTGTGCAGGAAGTACTTTTAAATTATCGCACACATAAAAAACAGGTATCCAGCAAATCGGGAAGTACACAATTTGCAAATGCTGATCGTATACGTGAAAGGCAGTTGGAACGGTTAGGAGTAGTACTGGATGAAAATATGCGTAAAGTATATACTTTGTGGGTAAAAGAAGATAAGAATATCGAAGCAGAAACCTTTTGCAGGGCCCAGGAACTGATTCATGTATTTTGCAAAGCCAACGATAAAAAGAATATTTATAGTAAAGAGTTAATGGAAAAAACTTTGAAAGAAATGTTGTTTACTTGGTTTTTAAGAAATAAATCAATGAAGACTATGCTTAAGCTGCCGGCCATCTGTGATTCCATCAGTGATTTGCCAATTTTAGCAAAACAGACTGCAGAAATCATGAAAAGAAAAATGCACGAAAATAAATAGGGAGAAACTCATGCGGGAAGAAAGTTTGTCTGTAAGAAGAAAAATATATCGTAAAATTTGTGCATTGGGAGAAAGGTTTTTACCGGATAAATTATATTTAGAGATGCTTTATCAGGTGAGAATGGGAGAGAAACTCGATCTGAAAAACCCGAACAATTTTGATGAAAAGCTGCAATGGCTGAAGCTCTATGACAGAAAACCGGAATATACAATAATGGCTGATAAATATGAAGTCAGAAAATACGTAGAAGAAAAACTGGGAGAGAGCTATCTTATTCCATTACTGGGGGTATGGGACAGCGTTGATGATATCGATTTCTCTATGCTTCCGGAACAATATGTGTTAAAATGTACGCATGATTCAGGAAGTGTCCTTATCTGCAAAGAGAAGAACACCTTTGATATTCAGTCAGCAAAGCAAAAATTAGAGAAAACATTAAGGACTAATTACTTTTATCCAAGCAGAGAATGGCCATATAAGAATATACATCCAAGGATCATAGCTGAAAAATATATGACGGATGAATCCCATGTGGAATTGAAAGATTATAAAATATATACATTTGGCGGCGAGCCATATCTCATTCAGGTTGATTTCGGCAGATTTGTCGAGCATAAACGAAATTTATATACAACAGACTGGCAGTACATTGATGAAGAAATAGAATATCCAAAAGACCCATCGGTGCAAATTGAAAAGCCGGAGAGCCTTGGGGAGATGCTGGAGTGTTCGCGAAAGCTCGCTGAAGGAACCGTCAGCCTGAGAACCGATTTTTACTCTATTAATGACAGAATATATTTTGGAGAAATAACATTTTATCAGGAAGCTGGATTTGCCCATTTTTCTTCGGAGGAATTTTCAAGGAAATTAGGGGAGATGATTGTGTTGCCTCAATCAAAATTATAGAAGTTATTTGTGCAGAGACAAAAGGATATTGTTTATGATAATTATTGAAATAAGCGGCGGTCTTGGAAACCAGATGTTCCAATATGCTTTGGGGCAGAAATTTATTTCCATGGGAAAAGAAGTAAAATATGATCTTTCATTTTATAATGATAGAGTGCAGACTTTAAGGCAATTTGAGCTGGATATATTTGACCTTGATTGTCCTGTGGCATCTAATAGTGAATTGAGCCGTTTTGGGAAAGGAAATTCTCTAAAAAGCAGATTTAAACAGAAATTAGGCTGGGATAAAGAAAAGATATATGAGGAGAATTTAGATTTAGGATATCAGCCTCGGATATTTGAATTGGATGATATTTATTTGTCGGGGTATTGGCAATCGGAATTATATTTTAAGGATATTAGGGAACAGATTCTATCCATTTATAGATTACCGGAAGAAATGAATGAAAAAAGTAGGAAATTTTTGTTAAGAATCAAGGAAGATAATTCAGTTAGCATTCATGTCCGCAGGGGAGATTATTTGAACAAAGAAAATTATAGGGTTTATGGTGGAATATGTACGAACTGTTATTATAAAAAAGCTATTGAATATATGAGAAAAAGTATAGATAATCCTAAATTTTATATTTTTACAAATGACAGTGAATGGGCAAAAATGCAGTTTAAAGAAAATGATATGGAAGTAGTTGAATGTAACAATAGAAATAACAGCTATTTAGATATGTTTCTTATGAGCAGCTGTAAGGCCAATATTATTGCGAATAGTACGTTTAGCTGGTGGGGAGCATGGCTTAATTCAGGACAAGAAAAACTCGTTATAGCGCCTAAAAAATGGTTTAATAATCATGAAATTAATGATATTGTATGTGAGAGCTGGATAAAAATAGATTCTCAGGGTGAAATATGAAGATATTAATAAGCGTGCATACTTATTATCCGGATAAAAATGGCGTACAGATGGTTACGCAATATATTGCGGAAGGATTAGCTAAAAAACATGAGGTTAAAGTTATAACCGAATTAAAAGAAAATTATCTTAGAAAAGAAATATATAATAATGTTTCTATTGAGAGAATAAAAATAAATAGTTTTGATGGTAAATTTACTGGGGAAAAAAATAAGTATCTGTCTTTTATTAAGGATTATAATCCTAAGGTTTTAATAGTTGTATGTACACAATCTTGGCCATTTGACTGGGTCATGCATAAACTAAACGATATGGATTGTATTAAAATATTATATACCCATGGATATTCAGGATTAATGAAACATTATCCCATTATAAAAGATATAATTCATTTACGCCCTAGAGCTTTGAAATATCATTGGCATTGGATGCGGTATTATAAAAATGCTTATAAATATATAGCACAATTTGATTTAGTGACTTATTTATCTGAAAATAATATTTCTGTTTGGTATGCAAAGAAGCATAATCTTTGTAATGGTGAAATTCTCGTAAATGCGGTTGAAAATATGTTTTTTGTGAACACGGCCTATGAACGTGTAAAAGTAGAATCTGCAAGAGAAGAAGTTAAATTTATTTACGTGGCAAATTATGATTCCAACAAAAATCAAAAATTTGTTTTGGAAGCGTTTTATCAGTCAGAAATAAAGAATGCAAGGCTTATATTTGTAGGCAGTAAGAAAAATTCATATTATAAAGAAGTAGTTGAATTGAATTCTAAGTTGGAAAGAGAGTACGGAAAGAGGCAGATAGATTTTTTATATAATCAGCCAAGAGAGAGTATTCCTGATTTATTAAGAGATTCTGATGTTTTTGTATGTGGAAGCATAAAAGAAGAATATCCAGTTATGCTTTGTGAGGCAGCTGCAGAAGGATTGCCTATTATATCTACCAGGGTTGGACATGCTCCCACTATGCCGGGGTGTATTGTGGTAGATACACAGGAAGATATGGCTGCTGCGATGAAAATGTTGTGTTGCAATAGGGAAGAACGTATAATAAAAGGGCAGCTATTACAAAATTATGCCAAAGAAAATTATGTAATAGAAGAAAAAGTGAAATGGCTGGATAATAAAATTAGTTTATTGTTAAATAAAGGGCGAGGTGTACAGTGAATATAGCAATTATTCCGTGGGATGAAAGTCTTATAAAAGATATTATATTTATTCCAAAAAGTGCGGACTATTTAGATTCGCATATTCTTCTACGCAAGGCGTTTTTAGATAGGGGCCATGATATTCATACTATTGATATGTATGAAGATATAGAAGAGGTTGATTGTTTCCTATTTTTCACGTTGAATTATTATTGGCTTCATAAATTGGTTAAAATGGGATTTGAAAACAGGATGGTATATTGTAGCAGTGAGCCAGATGTTGTTAAACCAATAAATTCGAAAAAAGGTTATAAAAGATTATTGGATATTTTTCCATATATTATGACATGGAATGAGGACCTAGTAGATAATAAACGTATATTTAAAAGAAATATACCTTATTATTTTACTAAACATTTTGGAAATAAGAATTTTAAGGATAGAAAATTACTTGTTAATATGTCAAGTAATAAATTCTCTAAACAACCTAAAGAACTATATAGTGAAAGAGAACGAATTATTACCTTTTTTGAAAGAAATTATCCGGATGAATTTGCTTTATATGGCCCCGGTTGGGATAAAAAAAAGCATCCATCATATAGAGGTTTGGCAGCAGATAAAGATAAAGTATATGGAGATTATAAGTTTGCGCTATCTTTAGAGAATACTTATGGAGTAAAGGGGTATATAACAGAAAAAATTTTTGATTGTTTTACTTCAGGAATTGTTCCAATCTATAAGGGGGCTGATAATATTACAGATTTTGTTCCCAAGGACTGCTTTATAGATTATTCTGAATTTAATTCACTTCAGGAATTAGCAAGATATTTAACAGATATGGATGAGATTAAATACAATAAATATTTAAATAATATTAGTAAATTGTTAGATACAGATATATCGGTTCCCTTTAGTAGTGATACATTATGTGAAAATATAATATATATGCTTGAAAAAGGACATTATAACATTAATGTTAAGTTCTTTGTTTATTTAGGTATTTTATTTAGATATTGGATTGAATGCGCATCTGGCAAATGGATTCTGCTGAAGAAAAAACTGAAAAAAATATTAGTTGGTAAATGGGCGAATTATGCGAATGAGAAAAAAGGAAATTAAAATAAATAGAATAAAAGACTTTAGTAAGTATCAAGGATGTTATTGCTTGATTAGACGAAGTGGCAATGAGGTAGGCCTTTTTTCTCACTTTTTAACTAACTTAGGAAATATTGCATTAGCGATAAATTATGGTTTAATACCTGTAATTGATATGAAAAATTGTGTAAATACGTGGACTAGTTTAGCCCCAGAAAAAGACATTAATCCATGGGAGTATTTTTTTAGGCAACCATGTTCTCTTGGGTTGGATGATATTATGGTTTCAGATACCGTAATAATTCAAGATGATGTGCCTGATTCGCATAAACGTCCAAGTGATTCGATGGAATTTCTGACAAATGATAAAGCAATCCGATTTTGGCAAGATATAGTGGATAAATATATTCATTTAAGTGTTCGAGCGGAAAATTATTTTAGAGAACAATATGATAAATTGTTAAAGGGTAAAAAGGCAATTGGAGTATTATGCAGAGGAACAGATTATGTAGCAATGGGTCCTGTCGGACATCCTGTACAGCCGAAGATCGAGGATATAATTGATAAAGTAAGAGAAATTATGAAATTTTCTGATTGTGATTATATATTTTTGGCAACCGAAGATAAATTGGTTTATAAACAGTTTAGAAAAGCGTTTTCTGATAGATTGCTAATTCTTGAATCGGATAGATTTGAACATAATGTTTCAACTTATTTATACGATGTTCAAAAGACTCAAAAAACGGATGTATATCGGATGTCTTTAGAATATCTTACTTCGATTTATTTATTATCAAAATGTAACGGGCTTGTGGCCGGACGGACGAGCGGAAGTGTAGGAGCATTATTATTGGCTAGAGGATACCAATATTGCTATTATTTTAATGAAGGTAGATACGGAATAAATGATTTTATAGTTTAGAAAGTCTGTGGAGATGAAAATGCTTAAAAAATTAAGTTATATTTTTGATAGAAATGCGAAAATAACAATAATGGGATTATTGTTATTAATCATTATAGGAAGTTTTTTCGAAATGTTAGGTGTTACTGTTTTTATGCCATTTATTGAATTAATTATGAATTCTGAGTCATTGCAGACGAATGAGTTATTAATTCGATTGTTTTCGCTTTTTCATGCATCTACTTTAGAAGGATGTATATCTATTTTAGCAGTAATAATTATATTTTTTTATATTATAAAGAACATTTATTTGACATTTATGCAAAATTGTATTCTTAATTTTTCCTATAAAACAAGAATGAAGTTAGCAACAAGACTATTAGCAACGTATATGGATGAACCATACTCGTTTCACTTAAATAAAAATGCGGCAGAATTGCAACGTTCCTTACAAGTGGATGCAAATCAGTTTATGCTTTTATTAAATGGGGTTTTGCAATTTATTGCAGAAATTACAGTATGTATTGCAATAGGTTTGTTCTTATTTCATACAAGTCATTCAATAACAGTAATCGTTGCTGGATTACTGGTATTTTGTGTAGGTTTATATTTTGAAGTATCTAAAAAAGTTTCTTTGAGACTGGGGGAACAAAATCAGAATTATAATGCTAAATTAATGCAGTGGATTAATCAATCGCTAGGCGGAATTAAAGAAGTAAAGGTTTTGGAAAGAGAAGGTTATTTTGTAAAAGCATATAGAGAGAATTATAAAAAATTAATAAAAGGAGCAAAAACAAATGAAATGTTAGCAACAGTGCCAAAATATATAACTGAGACAGTTGTAATGTCTGGTTTGTTATTGGCAATTGTATTCAAATTATATTTTGGACATGGAGAAATTGCGACATTTATCCCGCAATTAACAGCTTTTGCATTAGCAGCTTTTCGCCTTTTACCATCGATTGGTAAAATTAATGCTTATATTAATAATATTATGTATTGCCTTCCTTCGTTGGAGTTAATTTACAATGATTTTAAGGATGTTGAGGGACATACATTTATTGAAGAAAAGGAAGATACAACATTAAACAAGTATAGATTTGTAAAAGAAGTAAGCATTAATAATATAGTATATAAATATCCTAATACGGAAGTAAATGTGATAAATAATGTAAGTTTTAAAATTCCAAAAGGAAAAACGGTAGCTTTTATAGGTAGTTCCGGAGCAGGAAAAACTACAATGGCCGATATTATATTAGGATTGCTGCCTCCAACTTCTGGTACAATAACGGTTGATGGATGGAACATATTTGAACATATGCATGAGTGGCATAAAATGTTGGGGTATATTCCGCAATCAATTTATTTATCTGATGATAGTATTCTTAATAATGTTGCATTTGGTATTGATGAAGATAAAATTGATATTGAAGCTGTTCGTGAAGCTTTACGAAAGGCACAGCTTCTTGAGTATGTGGAATCTTTACCGGATGGTTTAAATACATTTGTTGGAGATAGGGGTGTGAGACTTTCCGGGGGGCAACGTCAAAGAATTGGTATTGCAAGGGCTTTATATCATAATCCGGATATTCTCGTGTTGGATGAAGCTACATCAGCATTAGATAATGAGACAGAACAGGCTGTTATGGAATCAATTGAAAATCTCCAGGGATTAAAAACAATGATAATAATTGCTCACCGTTTAACTACAATAAAGAAAGCTGATCTTATTTTGTCGGTTGAAAAAGGAAGTATGATTGTAAAAGAAAAGAATGAATTATTTTAGTGGATATTCCGAAAGTGATAAATTATTATGATTATTATTAAGATTATGGGCGGATTTGCAAGTCAGTTAAACAAATATATTTTTGGTTATAATATAGCTGAGTTTCTGGGAGCAGAATTAGGGCTGGATATCAGTGATTATTATAGGGGATATTTTAGGCCACTTTCATTGTGTTATTTAGCTCTGCCTGACTGTAAAGTATTTACATCAGGGATTAAAAAAAAGGATTTTAAAAGGTTAAAATATGTCCGCAATAATAATGATTTTGCAGATATGTTGATAAATTATAGTAATAAAAATGATTATTATATAGATCGTGAGGAAACTGATTTTGCTGATGCTTTAAAAGAGCATCAGAATCTGTTAGTTAACGTACAAAGTAGTTTAATACGTAATCTTAATTTTCGGGTTAAAACAGTATTTTTAGATTATTTTCGGAAAGAAATAAAAGGCAAAATTAGTGTGGCTGTGCATGTAAGGAGAGGAGATTTTGTAACATTAGGATGGCAGGATGATGTGAATTTTTATTATGCTGCCATTGAATTTATTAAAGATAGCCATCCAGATGCAGAATTTTATTTTTTTTCAAATGATTTGAGTTGGACAAAGCAGGCCTTCGGATATGATTTAAGATATCATTATATAAATAGTTATGATGGGAATTTAGGTGATGTAGAAGAATTATTTTGTATTTCTGAATGTAATTTCAGAATATTGTCGCAGTATAGCAGCTATGGGTTGTTAGCCAATATAATTGCGGGATCTCATAGGCAGAATGGATTTGCAGTGATTTCGGGGAATATTTCCGGTGCCGGGCGGCCCGAAACTTTGAATGATATTCATAAATCTAACATAAATTTGTGTGTTAAGATGAAGTCACGCTTGACTGCAGTTTCAAGGGGAGGCCTTATATATTTAACTGAGAATGAAATAGAAGAATATAGTAGTAGATTCAAATTTATCGATTATAGAAATTATAGTAATCAGATAATTGAGATGCAATGTTCGGATTCCTCAAAGATACATGCCTATGTTAATAAATTGGGAATGAACGTTAATAATGTTAGTTTAAATAGCAATGAAGATATATATAAATTAAGATATGAGGCATATGCAAAAGAAAAGAATAGTAATAGGTTATTTGATATTTTAAATACACTTTCTAATATAAGTAATAGTGAGTGGATTAGGCAAGAATGGAGAAATTATTATCACGTAGATAATAAAGTTAAAAAAAAGATTATAATTTTCAGCAATGAATGTCCTAATAAATGGTATGTAAAGCGAATGCTTTATTGGGCTATTCTGAATAAAAGAATTGATAATGATGTTGTATATGTAAATATTTATAATATCGGACGAAATGATCGTGATGTAATAGAAGTGCCTGTTAAAAATATGGATGGTGTACCATATAAGATTAATATTAAATGTATAAAAAAATGTTCCGAATTATTTGAATTTTTTGATCATATTAATGTAGATTCTTTTGTTTTTTCAGATATTGCAATTCCTTTATTTATAAACTATAAAAAGGTAACGGGATATTATTTTTTTGATAAAAAATATAGTTTATTTACTTTAGTTAAAAAATTTGGTTTAAGTAAATTACATTTATGTAATAATTTTATAAAGAACGCGACGAAAAATATAGAGATTGGAAGTGAGAAACATATATATTTGCGGAATATAGTAAGTGAATTTATTTTTGATAAAGATTTGGAGAGAGCGTTGAAATTTTTGCAGTCTGGTGGGGGAATTGATGGAAGTTCGAGTTAGTGTATGTATACCATGCTATAATGCTGAAAATTATATTTTAGAAACTTTACAGAGTTTACTGAATCAAACCTATAAAAATTTCGAAATTATTGTTATAGATGACGGCTCAGAAGACAATAGTATTGAAAAAATAGAGTCTATGATTCTTAAGGACAAAAGAATTCATTTATATAAAAACAATAACAATCGTGGGGTTGCATTTACACGAAATCGTGCCTTTGAATTGTGTAATGCAGAATATATAGCTTATATGGATGCAGATGATACAGCACCTCCTAATAGGTTGGAGTTACAAGTAAATTTCCTTGACAGTCATCTTAATATTGATGGTGTAGGAGGTTCCTATAATATTATAAATGAAAAAGGTGAGTTTATTCAAAAAGTGATAATGACTGCACAGTCTCCAGAAATGATAAAGGCTACTTTGCTTTTTAGAAACTGTATTGCCAACGGAAGTGTAATGCTTCGTAAAAGAGTAATAGATGAAGAACAAATAAGGTATGATGAGGAAAAGAAGGATTTGGAAGATTATGATTTTTGGGTAAGGTTTGTGAAAAATCATAATTTTATTAATCTATCTAATATCCTTCAAAATTATAGAGTAACTCAAGAAAGTCTGTCTAGAAAGTGTGCTAATTGTGAGGGGAATTTAAGAGTTCAGCGTTTTGATGATATTCATAGGTATGTACTTAAGGAAAGAGGATATTTGCTACCTGCGAAAGAGGAGCAGGTTTATTTTTGTGCAACAAGGGAGAATGGCCATATATCAGGACTGACTGAATATTTTCTTTTGCGGCGAGTTCTTTGGCGGATTAATAAATTCACATCTCAAAAATATCCGGAGTTAAGAAAGGCGGTTTTGTTTAGGAGTAGGGAATTGTATCAGGAACAAAAATATCAAATGTTATCATCTTATTTTTCAAAACTGAGAGGTAAAAATAAAATATATTAGGATATGTTATAGTAATTAGGGGTTATGATGTTATTATGAGGAATAGTATATCAATCAAAAACAAAAAAATATTTAGAGAGAATTTTATTGTATGTATTAGCATTATTTTTATATTTTTAGTAACATGTTATATAAAAAAAATATTCCCTTTTGGAAACTTTACTGTTGATACTTCAGATTTTGAGGGACAAATAGTCCCTTTTTACTATCATGTCTATGATTTTCTTCATGGGAGAAAATCGCTTTTCTTCGATTGGTATACAGGCCTTGGAAGTAATATGGCCGGATTAGTATCTCATTATGGCTTTTTGAGCCCTTTTAATTTGCTATTTTTATTTATTAAAAGAGAGCAAATAGAAACATTTATGACTCTTTTTATTGCAATAAAGTTAGTATTTATAGGGCTATCGATGCTTTTTTTTCTGAATAAGTGTTTCAGTAGAATCCCGTCTGGCTGGAAAGTTATATTGTGTTTATTATATGTCTTTAATGGTTTTACAATGCAATATTTTATTTTTCCAATGTGGTTAGATATCGTTTTTATTTTCCCTTTGTTAAATTATTTTTTATTTATATTGTTAACAAATGATAAAATTAGTATAGGATACATAATATCTTTGTCATATGTATTATTAATTAGTATAATGCAAAGTTATATGGTGATAATTTATATTGTCCTTTTAACAGGAATATATTTGTTTATTTTTTATAGGAAAAACATAGAACATATAAAGTCGGTTATTTGCAAGTTATTTTTTTGTACAGTAACTTCACTTTGTTGTACAGGTATAATTATTTTACCTGGTGCTATTCACATATTAAGTTCATATCGAATGAATAATAATACTTCAATTATAAAAATATTGGGAACGGTTAATTTTTCAGAACGCAGTAAATGGCTGATGATTACTGGAATTGGAGGACCATTAGGAGTCTTAATATATGGGTTAAAAAAGAAAGAAGAAAAAAAATTTAATTATCTGATCATATTAATTGGATTTTTTTTATCTTTACCAATTATCTTAGAAAGTACAAATTTGTTTTGGCATATGGGCTCTTATATAAATTTTCCTATGAGATTTGGATATATGTTGGTATTTTGGGCAGTTATTGGAGGAGCTATTGGAGTTGTAAATTATGATTTTTTCAAGACGAAACGTAAAATAAAAAGTTATATTATATATTTATTAATAATTTCTGCTAAATTTTTGTAATCCTGCGATTTCAATCCTGATATTGACTTTGTTAGTTTTTTTAGTATCATTTATTTTAATATTCATATTACATAAGATTCCTATTCTTAATAAAATATTGGTGTGAGGTATATTTAAGTTGAAAAGAAAGATTTTAATGTATATATTTAGTATATTGTTGTTAGTGTTTACTTTTTACAAGAATCCTTTTGACAAAATAAACGATGAAGAATTCAGAGAATTTAATTCATCTAACTCAGAGGCATTGGCCGTTGGAGGATTTATAGCGGCTGAAAATAATGAAAATGAGACAGGCTATGGGTTAGGGTATTGGTATGATGAAAGTGGTGGTGTTTGGGATTGGGGAAACAGCTGGAATACATATAACAAAGTAATGATAAAAATAAATAATGACGAATATACTGACAGTATTTCAAATAAAACTTCTGCGTTTTTGATTCCACAAAACGATTATACCAATAATAAATATCAGGTAGGGAATAAAGTTACATTTATTAACGGAGAAAGCCGTACCATAACCAGCGTTAAAGAATATCCTGATAAAATAGGAGAAGTTGGAGAATACGGAATATATTTGGAAGTTACGGTTGAGGGGGACGACCTCTTAGAAGTATCTATGTATGGAAATATTGAAGATTATGTAGTAACAGATAAAAAAGGGAATGTTTATCCTGGTGGAGCTTTTAAAGAATACGTAAGTCAAGTAGGTTTACAAGGGAAAATTTATTCAATATTTGCAGATATTTTTAATTATAATAATGAAGTTAAAATAATACGTATTACTAATTGTATTTTCCTCGCTATAATACTAATAGGAATATGTTTATTAATTAGCCAAAAATATAATCAATTGTTGGGAACTGTTTTTTTCATTGTATTTTGGCTTTCTCCATGGATTATTAAATTTGCGCCCAGCATGTATTGGGTAGAGTTTTTATGGTTCTTGCCAATGTTAATTGGATTATATTGCCTTATTAATATTGACAAGAAAAGAACAAGAATTGTTTGTTATATCTTCATAGGACTTGCAATAATGTTGAAGAGTTTGTGCGGTTACGAATATATTACAAATGTCATGTTAGGGGGGATAGAGTTTTTTCTTATTGAAATTATTTTGGCAATGTTTAAGAAAGATAGGAAAAAGTTATTGTCTCTTTTAAAAACCACTTTTTTCCTGGGTATATCTTCAATTGTTGGGTTTATGTTAGCATTAACGGTACATTCAATACTTAGGGGAAATGGAGATATAATTACTGGTTTAGTAAGGATAATAAAAGAGGATGCTATGAGGCGTACATTTAGTATTGGAATACAAAATAGTGCTTTAAACGATATTGCTTTAGAATCTATTGAAGCTTCTGTGGTATCTGTGGTTATTAAATATTGTAATTTTAGTACAGATATAATATTAGGTATACCAGGTAACCTTTTTAACTTAATATCTTTTATGCCAATATTTATTTGCGTTTATAATTTTTATAAAAGAAGAAAGACTAACAATTTTGTTGTATTTTATTTTGTTTCTTTATTAGTTTCTGCATCATGGTTTATATTAGGGAAAGGACATTCTTATATTCATACATCTCTTAATTTTGTTATGTGGTACTTTGGTTTTGTTCAATTTTGCATTTATATTATAATAAAACAATTTATAAATATAATGTACGAAAGAAAAGAAAGCATGGGGAGTAATTAAGATGAAGTTCTATAAAAAAATAGATTATTTTATAATTACAGGAATTTTAATTGGGATTTTGGCATTTGGAGTTTTATATGGTTATTCTACATTGGATGTGAGCTATGATGGGTGGATATATCATACATATGCTTCGGAATCAGATGTTATTCAACATTATGCTGGCTGGGTAAATTATAGAAATTCACCTTGGGATTTTCCGATTGCTAAAGCTTCAATTTTGGGTGAGGGAGGGACTGTAATATCTTTTACAGATTCAATACCTATTGTAGCTATTATTTGCAAAATTTTTTCTTCGGTATTGCCGGAAACTTTTCAGTATTTCGGCATTTATATTTTAGTTTGTTTTGTCCTTCAAGAAATTGTCGCCATGAAATTGCTGAGTTTGTATACAGATAATAAATTATTTATAACTATATATTCGTTGTTTTTTGTATTTTCTCCCATTCTTATCGAGCGTTCTTTCAGACATTGTGCTCTTGCATCTCATTGGATAATACTATTTTCAATTTATTTTCTATTAAAATCAAGAAGAGATAATAAAATTAGATGGTTTGGATTTTGTCTATTAGGTTTGTTGACGATAAGTATTCATCCGTATTTTTTGCCGATGGTATATGGACTATTTATAATAAATTGTATAGAGATGATAATAAAGGACAAAAAAAATACTATAAAAATAATATTTGGGTTTGTTGGCAATATATTATGCACTTGCACATGGGGATATATAATTGGGGCATTAGGAAGTAATAATCCTGTCGCAGATAAATATGGTTTTTTCTCTTTAAATCTTAATGCATTAATTAATCCATTAAGTCAAGGTTATGATAGTTGGTCCATATTTTTCCCTGTATTGCCACAAATATTAGGGAATTATGATGGTTTCAATTATTTGGGAGCAGGAATTATAGTTGCTTTATCAGGCATTTTTGTACTTGCTATAACTAAAAGGAAAAATTATAATAAAGTTTTGTTTAGAATTAAGAACAATTTTTTATTATTAATTGGATGTTTATTTTTTACAGTTTTTTCTGTCACAAATGTAGTTACTTTAAATGATAAAATAATTTTTGAATATAAGTTACCACAAAAATTATTGAATATATTTAATATCTTCCGGGCAAGTGCGCGCGAATTTTATCCAGTATATTATCTTATATTATTAAGTGTTTTTTATATTATTATAAAATGGACTGTAAGTAATAGAAAAAAATTTTATCTTCTTATTTTTCTGGTATTGATACAGTTTTTAGATTTACATAATATAATTATAGAAAAAAATAGGTATTTTACAACTCAAAGACTTGAAAATATATCAAGTTTTGAAAATGATGAGAGTTGGATAAGATTATTTTCAGAAAATAGTAGTTGTTATATGTTTGATGATAGAGGAAATAGAGAACTTGCGGTTTTCTTTGGGAAAAAAGGAATAAAGAATAATTTAAGGATAAATAATCGTGATAGTTTTGAGCAAAACGAAACTGTTATGGTAAATCGCTCTAATTTTGATATTAATACAATATATTGTACTAAAGAAAAAGATACATATTACCTTATTTTTGATAACATAGGTGATTTAGTTACAACAAAGAAATTAGGAGAATATTATATCCTAATACCAAAAAAATAAATATGAATATATAAGGTGAATGATATGCTACAAATATCAAAGAAACAAAAGTGTTTTATATGGATTATTATTAATGTAATAATTAGCTTGTTGGGTATTAAGGGAATATTTGAACTTAATAATAATATTGAAACGAATATTTCTCAAGATAGCTTGGAATTAAGTCGTTCTAATATAGTAGTGGAAAATGGATTTTATGTAGATGATTCATTTGAGGGGGAAGAAAAATATATAACGACTCCATCTATATTGCTTGATAGGGGAATATATAAAGTTATTATTAATTATGATACTAAATATGGAATGAGTAGTGTAAAAGCTGAAATTCCTGGGGGGGGGGGTATAATACATTATTTAGTGATACGGTATTATTGGAGAAAGATTCAAATGAAATATCATTTAATATATATGTTAATAAAAACAGACAGAATGTGAAAATAAAATGCTATTTTTTTGAAAATATAGATGATTATGTTTTAATACGTGACGTACGTATTATTCCTTTTAGAATGAATAAATTGTATGAGGTATTAAAGTTATTATTTGTTTTATTTGTAGTGAATTTATTGTGTATATTTTCACTAAAATATAAATTAATTATTAGCTCTAGTTTTTATCAGAATAATATTAAAATAGTATTCTCGTTATTTTGTGTGGTTTTACTTTCTTCATTACCATTATTTATAGAATTTGTTATCAAGGGACATGATTTAAATTTTCATTTAATGAGAATAGAAGGATTAAAAGATGGTTTATTATCAGGAGCATTTCCTGTTAAAATACAGCCGACATGGTGTAATAATAATGGATATGCGGTTGGAATATTTTATGGAGACCTTTTTTTATATATTCCTGCTATGTTCAGAATATTAGGAGTCCCAAGTAATACAGCATATAAATTATATTTATTTTTGATAAATATTTTGACTGTTATAATTTCTTATATAAGTTTCAAGAAGTTAAGTAAAGACAAGCTCATAGGAGTATTAGGATGTGCACTGTATACCCTTTCATTATATAGATTAAATAATATATTTATTAGAAGCGCTGTAGGAGAATATACTGCAATGGCATTCTTACCCCTAATTTTGTTGGGATTATACTGTGTTTATTCAGAAAATATAGGTGAAAAAGAAAAACAAAGAAGTATATGTTTTTTGGTTATTGGATTTACAGGCGTTTTACAGTCTCATATATTGAGTTTTGAGATGATAGTATTATTTACAGGAATAATTTGTATTATTTTTATAAAAAAAACTTTTAGAAGATGTACCCTTTTTATATTATTGAAATCTGTTTTTATTACAATATTAATTAATTTATGGTTTCTTGTACCATTGTTAGATTTTATGGGAGAAAATTTAGTTATAAATGATAATAATAGAGCATTTAATAACGTATATTGGATACAAAAAGCTGGATTAAATATTGCACAGTTATTTATTAGTACATTTAATAAGTCAGATATGCCTCTCGGAATAGGTTGGGTATTTGTTTTAACGTTATTTTGCGTAATATATAAGATTATCATAATTAACAATATAGATAAAGAAGTATTACTTGGCTTCTTTTTATCACTATTATCATTAGTATTAACTTTAAAAGTATTCCCGTATGATTTTTTATGCGATAAAATGGGAAAATATAGTATATTGATAACTAATTTGCAATTCCCATGGCGTTTTCTGACTTTAGCATCTTTGTTTTTGACTTGGTTAACTTGTGTATTAGTTAAATCTATGTCTAATAATAGATACTACTTAAAGAAAGTAGTTTGTTTCTTTGGTATAATTTTATTAAGTCAGTTAGTTTATTTTGAAGGTACTGTAATAAAAAATTCTGACTTAGTATGTGTGTATGATACATTAGGATATTCCTCTTTTCCTGAAAATGGATTTGAGTACATGCCAACGGATACAGAAGTTACAAAATTAAATAAAACTCTTAGTTGCTCTAATAATAAAATATTAATAAAAGCTTTTTCACAAAAATACAACGAAATAACGGTAGATGTAGAAAATACAGATAGTGAAAATGGGTTTATCGATGTTCCACTCATTTACTATAAAGGATATAAAGCGGTAGATACTAGCCTAGGGAAGGAATTTGAAACAGGATATGGTAAAAATAATGTTATGAGAGTTATTATACCTGCAAATTATTTGGGAACGATTAATCTATATTTTGAAGAACAATGGTATTGGAGGATGGCAGAATTCATATCTGTATTTACATTATTGATTATAGCAAGTTATATTAGCTTTATTAAGTGTAGACGTATATTTTTCTGTGGCGAGTGTATGAAGAAATTTCTGTAAAAGCAGATCTTCTATGATAATGGCTGGGCTGAAAGCTTCTCTGTGAGCGTTCAGCCCTTGGTTTATATATAACTCACATATCTGCGTATGTCAAGAACAGCCGGACTCTCGCCTGGCCTAAAAGGTTTTGGATTCCTTAGATCGGCAGTCGGCCTTCATACATAAGGCTCAGTTCCCCGTATACCTGCCCCCAGTTCCGGATGGGCATCGTCCACTTCTTTGTTGCTTCAAACGTTGACAGGTACAGGGCTTTTAAAAGGGCTGTGTCACTCGGAAACACGCTCCTCTGGCGATTCAGCTTCCGGTATGTGGCGTTCAGGCTCTCGATTGCGTTCGTGGTATAGATAACCTTGCGAACAGTCGTTGAAAACTTAAAGATGGGGACGATTGCATCCCAGTTCTGGTGCCAGCTTTTCATGGAATTCGGGTACTTTTCCGACCATTTTTCGGTGACCCGTTCCAAGGCTTCTAATGCCTTCTCTTCTGTTGGCGCCTGGTAAATCGTTTTGAGATCTGCCGCAAAGAGCTTACGGTCCTTGTCTGATACGTATTTTAACGTGTTCCGCACCTGATGGACAATGCACCTCTGGTATTTCGTCTTTGGAAAGGCAGCGGCGATCGCTTCCTTGATCCCCGTCAATCCATCGGCACAGAGGATCAGGATGTCTTTTACTCCACGGTTTTTTAAACCATTCAGAACGGAAAGCCAATACTTGGCACTCTCATTTTCGCCAACCTCGATGGTTAAAACCTCTTTAAAACCATCTGAATTAATTCCGAGTACAACATAGGCCGCCAGCTTACGGATCACGCCATTATCACGCACAGAATAGTGGATTGCATCGATATAAAGCACCGGATAAACATCAGAAAGGGGACGGTTCTGCCAATCTTCAATCTGAGGCAGAAGCTTATCCGTCACATCCGAAATGAAGCCTTCGGAGGCCTCGAAGTCATAGATATCCTCCAATGTTTCCGAGATCTGCCGTGTCGTCATCCCTTTGGCGTACATAGATATGATCTTCTGATCGATATCAGAATTGTCTTTCTGGCGTTTCTTTACCACCTGGGGCTCAAAGGTGGAGTTACGATCCTGCGGAACTTCGACTTTCATGCTTCCATAGCTGCTATTCACCTGTTTGGTTTTATAGCCATTGCGAAAGTCATCGCAATCGGAACGTTCTGACTTGCGATAGCCAAGGTGCTCATCCATCTCGGATTCCATCATCTCTTTGATGGTCCCGCCCAGCAGATCTTTGAGAGCATCCTGAATGTCCTGGGCAGATTCGATTTCATACTCCTCAAGAAGCTGTCGGATGATGTTTCGCTTTCCATCGGTCATTTATACTTTGTGTACAGGTTTCTTTTCTCTTGCCATAATAAAAGGCCTCCTATGATTTTTATTTTATCATAGAAGACCTTATAAATCTTTAATTACAGAAAAACTTTCACAGACTCTCTGTGGCAAATAAAGATAATTTACGATACAACAAACATAGTGTATACTAAAGTCGGAATGCTGATATATTAACATATATCAGCTCTGACTAAAATTGAAATTGGCTGAAATACTCTGACTGTCCTCCATGATTTCTGTTAGAGTAATTATTGTAATTTTATGCAATAAGTTTATATGAATTATGTTTTTCATAGTTAGAATATATAAGATACAATTAGTGTCTAACTTACAATATATCCCTCAGCATAAGCAGATTCAAATAGCAATTCCCAAGTCCTATATCCGAGTTCCCTTTGGATATAGGACTTGGCTTTTTCTATATCCACGCTATCTTCGATATAGACAAGAATTTTATTGTAATCAGATATTGTTTTATCTGATACAGAATTCCAGAGAAGCCCATCAATATAATAAATTTTCTCATACTCCAGAAAAGAGGGAAATTCACTCCAAATCTTCCAATGATATTCATCTGAACTTATATAAATACAGAAATTATTCTCACTAGTATACTCTTTGATTGCTTGATTTCTATCAGAAAACCAATATCTTGATTGTTCGACATTACCGGTCATATGATGTATGGAAAAAAAGGCTCCAATACATAAAATCAATGCTGCAATAAAATAATTTATAGAAACTGTTCGTACATTAGACAGCGTTATCTTTGTTAGCATTACGACCCCAGCAGCAGTTAATCCAAATATAATTCCATACACAGGGGTAATATAACGATCTATCACATAAGGAGATATTTTTGTTACAGTTAAGAAGTAAAGTATTGCTGGTAATGATAAAATTAACGTATAAGCAATATTTTTTACCGTCAGTTTTTTAAGCAATAGCAAAAGAAGTGCCCAAAAAAGCATTATAACCAGAATCTGGCCAAGATGCCTGTTGGCTAACTGACGGCTCATTATAGAAAACATTTCACGTATATCGCCGAAAGTCCCCTGAATGCTTACAAGCTTATGCGCGGCTTCTTCTCCCCGATATCCCGAAAAAATATGTTTAATCATTGTTGGATACATAATAACGCTGCAGATACCTGATATCAATATTGTTAAGATATATTGAAATAAAGCTGTCCACTTCTTCTGGATGAATAGAATAAGGCAAAAAAATGCGGCAAGCCAAAAAAGAAAAATAAGAAAATAATATTGAGAGAGCGTGCCAAGTATAGTAACGAGAGCTAAAAGTATAAGCTGCCCAAATTTAAATTTATCAGTAGTAAGCTTGAGTGCAAGGAACATACGCAAATGAAGATAATATTGTAACGTTACCAAAAGCATAAGAAGAACATACATTCTAATAAAAAGGACATTATTAATAACCCCATATGTCATACCGAATATAAAACATATGGTTAATGGTAAAAAGCTGCCACCTATAAATAATCGAAGCAGTAAAAAGAGAACGAATAATGAAAGAAGGGTCAATATTATATTAAGCGCTATGCCATACCACATGGAAAACTGTCCAGGAAAAAATGAACATATAGTATGCAAAAGGATATAATAAAAAGGCGGGTGCACATCTGTGGCCTGATTTCTTACTGGAATTTCGTAATGGAACCGGTACCCTTCCTTAACAGATAAAGCATCGTGGAAATATTCAGAAGGATACCAGGAATTATCCTGCAAAGCAGTAAGCTCCTTATAGTTGACCTCCGAATTAGAGGACATGTACGAAAATACTTCATCTCCATCATAGCCAATTTTGGTATGGCCAAAATGTATATAGACAACACATAATATTAAAGTATAGCAAATTGTGAGCAGACAGAGGAAAAAGGTTTTATAAGATTTTCTGTTCATAGATTTTTCTCCAGTATATTTGTTTGAATAACAATTAATATTATAATCAATAAACTATATCGCGTCCAGTTTTTCGTCGCGCGTTTCTGATATTATAAGACGTTAATAATTGTAAGGTTTCTTATTTTGTTTTGGTATGTTAAAATAGATACAGTTTAGTATAAAAGTTAAGCGGGGTGAAAAGATGAAAATAGTAGTAGCTGGTACAGGATATGTAGGTTTGGTTGCGGGTGTTTGCTTTGCTGAAAAAGGGCATAATGTTACGTGTGTGGATACGGATAAAAGAAAAGTAGAGCTGATGGAGAAAGGAATATCTCCCATTTACGAAAAAGATCTGGAAGAATTAATGCGTAAAAATTATGCCGCGGGTCGGTTGCATTATACAACGGATTTCCAAAAAGCATATAAAGATCCTGATGCAATATTTATCGGCGTTGGTACACCGGAACAGCCAGACGGCTCCGCAAATCTTAGCTACATTGCTACAGTTTCCAGGCAAATAGCGGAGAATGTGGAGAGAGATTGTCTGGTAGTAGTAAAATCCACGGTTCCTGTAGGTACAAATGATAAGGTAGAACAATTTATCCATGACTTTTTAGTTCATAAAGAGGTAAAAATTGAAGTGGCATCCAATCCGGAGTTTTTGGCACAGGGCTCCGCTGTCCATGATACGCTGCATGCGGCGCGCATTGTTATAGGGACGGAGAGCAGACATGCGGAGGAAATGCTGCAGAAAATATATGAACCCTTTCAATTACCTGTAGTTTCTGTGAGCAGACGTTCTGCGGAGATGATTAAATATGCCTGCAATGATTTCTTAGCCCTGAAAATATCCTATATGAATGAGATTGCAAATCTCTGTGAATTGGTGGGAGCCAATATAGAAGATATTGCAAAAGGAATGAGTTATGACGAGCGAATCGGCGCTAATTTTCTTAAGGCCGGAATTGGTTATGGGGGAAGCTGCTTTCCTAAGGATACCAAAGCATTAAAATTCATCGCGAGACAGCATGGGTATTCCTTGAAAACGATTGAAGCGGCCGTGGATGTTAATGCGCAGCAGAAGACCAGATTGTTTTACAAGGCATGTGACAGAATGATAACCTTCCAGAACCTGAAGGTCGCGGTTTTAGGGTTGGCTTTTAAACCTGGAACTGATGATTTGCGGGAAGCGCCGTCGGTGGATAACATTCAACTTCTATTAGAGCAGGGAGCCAATATTTATGCATACGATCCGGTAGCTGTGGGGAATAGTAAGAAAAAATTTCCCGAGGGAACTAATGGGCTTGGACAAATAACTTATGTGTCTTCTCCTGAAGCTGCTCTGGAAGGCGCAAACATTTGCTTTATATTTACGGAATGGAAAGAAATAAAAGAATTGAAAGCGGCTGAATATAAGCAGCGGATGCAGACACCTCTGGTATACGATGGAAGGAATATTTACAGCCCGTCGGATATGCGGGAGTCCGGAGTAGAATATTATAGTATAGGAAGGTGAAAAAGTGAGAGCGGATTACAAAACATTTGATAATTCTAAAAAGGTTTTAATAACTGGTGCAGCAGGATTTATAGGTTTCCACCTTTCCAAACGATTGCTGAATGAGGGCTGCTGTGTTATTGGACTGGACAATCTTAATAATTATTACGATGTCCGGCTGAAAGAAAGCAGGCTGGAAATTTTGAAAAAAAATCCTGCTTTTCATTTTGTACTTGGCAGTATAGCAGATAAGGCGGTGGTATCAGGTGTGTTTTCCTCTTACCAGCCGGATATTGTAGTTAACCTTGCGGCTCAGGCCGGAGTACGTTATTCAATTGATAATCCTGACTCTTATATTGAGAGCAATATTATTGGCTTTTATAATATTCTAGAAGCGTGCAGGCATTCCTATGATGAAGGAAAGCATCCTGTGGAGCATTTACTGTTCGCTTCCTCTTCGTCAGTATATGGAAATCAAAAAAAGACTCCATTTTCAACGGAAGATCTGGTAGACCGTCCGGTCAGCTTATATGCGGCAACCAAAAAAAGTGACGAACTTATGGCATACACTTACAGCCATTTATATAATGTTCCGGCTACTGGCTTGCGTTTTTTTACGGTTTATGGTCCTTTCGGACGACCTGACATGGCCTATTTTGGGTTTTCCGATAAGATTATGGCTGGAAAAGCAATTAAGATATTTAATCAGGGTGATATGTACAGGGACTTCACATATATAGATGATATTGTAGAAGGTGTGATGCGGATGCTCAATAATCCGCCGGTGCCTAATGAGGATGGGGATCGTTATAAAATCTATAATATTGGAAATAATAAACCGGAGAAATTAATGGAATTTATTCAGACATTGGAAAAAGCGCTTGGAAGAGAAGCGAAAAAGGAATTCTATCCAATGCAGCCCGGAGATGTATATCAGACATTTGCGGATGTTTCAGAACTGGTAAAGGACTTTGATTATAAACCTTCCACAAGTATCGAAGAGGGGTTGGGGAATTTTGCAGACTGGTATAGGAAATGGACGCATAGGTAAAAAAGAAACGGGTATATTAGCTGCGGCTGCAGCATTAATATACCCGCTTTCTTAAGTGTATTATTTTTTCAGAAGAAGATACTCATTTTGATATACAATTTCCAGGTTGCCTAATTGCTGCTGATTTTCTTTATATATTTCAGGATCTACTATAATTAAAGCATCGCCTTCAACTTCTGAAAAAGCATCGACGCCGCCTTCCTTGCAGTATAAATCACCGCTCAATTCGGCGGCAAGCAAACCTGCCTGTTCCCAATAATAACTGTCTTTATACTCATTATCTGTTTTCTCCACATAAATATCCATCTGATGCAGCTGAGGATTTTGTTCCATTGCAGCCTTTATATCGTTTTGAAAACCGGAAATCTCCAGATTATCCAGTTCGTTTAAAGTGCTGCGGCATTCAACGCCTACGATGAGTAAAGGAATAAGCATTATTGCACAGAACAGCCCTTTTTTATTTTCAAGATATTGATATAATTTCTGGATAAGAATACCGGCAAGCATGAGCAATGGAATATAAACGGGAAAAATGTACCAGTAATAATATACATGTGAAAAGTCATATACAAAAAGCGGAATAAAAATCCACAGTAAAAAAGCCAGTATGTTATTGCTGTAACTGATTTTCTTCTTAAATAACATAAATAAAAAAATGCATGCCGCAATTACGGTAATAACAACAATAGGACGATATCCCAGCAGATAGCGTGTGAAAAAGGTATAAGAGGGGTTCGCATCTGCGGATCCTGCAATTCGTTGTGTGACATCAACTCCAAACATCTGCCCCAAAAAGTTCATTCCGTCATACTGATATCTTACAAAAGTCCATAAAAGAAGAGGGCCAAATGCACTGAGCAGAAAAAGGATATAATTCTTAATATGTAGCTTCTTCCACAATCCGGAAAAAATAAGAAAAAGTCCTCCAATTGCGAGAAGAACCAACGCATGCCAGCTTTTGGCAAGGAAGGCAAGTGAAAAAAGGAAGCCGCATAGATAGATATAATTCTGATGTTTCTGCACCTGCAGCATAAATAACAGTGCCAGCGTGAATAAAAGGATATATAGGGCATCAGCATCAGCATTTCTTCCGGCATGCCGGTAGAACAAATCGGAACAGCTGATGAAAAACAGCATGCTGGAGACAGCGGCAATCTTACCATAATGTCTGTGCATGTAATATCCTACCACAAGGAATGTTAAAAGCAGAGATAGGGCTGAATAAAAGCGCATAGAGAAAATGGAAACACCGAACAGCTTAAAGCCCAAAATGATTCCCCAGTAACTAAGTGGCGGTTTTAAATTAAAGTAATCATTTTCATAATTATAGGTATTTACAATATAATTATGATTCTTGTACATTTCATAACCGTTAACCCCATGCCGTGCTTCATCCCAGTGCTGAAGAGAAGCTACATCCAGACGGGAAAAGCATAGATAGGCAGTTATCAGGGCAAGACCAAGATAAATGATATAAACAAAAGATTTTTTTGTAAACTGAAGTAAATTTTTTTTTGACATTTATTTCCTCCAAGATGGTTCCTATTTTTATACTTTTCTAATTATAGGTGATTAGAATTAAATTGTCCATATTGGAGTGTAGTAAAATACAGATTGGTTATCGTGTTTGCTTGACTCGAAATAAGTCAAATGATATGATTATTTAGTTAAAATGCATTGAATAACAGGATGGGAAATAGATAAAATGAAAAGTTCAAGAGTTGGTGATATATTATATTTGGTTGTTCCTTGTTATAATGAGGAAGAGGTACTTGAACATACTGCGGAAGTTATGAAAAATAAGTTAGAGAGAATGGCGGCGCAGGGAAAGATTTCTATTAAGAGTAAGGTCTTTTTTGTGAATGACGGCAGCAGTGATAAAACCTGGAAAATTATTAGTGATTTATGCCGCTGTGACAGCATTTTTTCCGGCCTTTGTTTTTCAAGGAACTATGGTCATCAAAGTGCAATTTTAGCGGGAATGATGGCCGCCCGGGAGCATGCTGACATGGTGGTTACCATAGATGCCGACTTGCAGCAGGACATAGAAGCGCTGGATAAATTTGTAAAGTGCTATCAGGAAGGCTGTGAGATCGTGTATGGGGTAAGAAATGATCGTGATACGGATGGGTTGTTTAAAAAGCTCAGCGCAAACATGTTTTACAAATTTATGCATTTGCTGGGATGCAATGTGATGAGCAACCATGCGGATTATCGCCTTTTGTCAAAACGTGCATTGGATGCGCTTGCAGAATACCGGGAGGTAAATCTGTTTTTAAGGGGATTGATCCCTACCATGGGCTTCCAGTCAGATGTAGTGTATTTTGATGTAAAAAAAAGAGAGGCAGGCCAGTCCAAATATACATTGAGAAAAATGATGACGCTTGCAACAAATGGGATTACGTCCATGAGCACCAGGCCGATACAGATAATAACTGTTCTGGGGTTTCTGGTCAGCCTGTTCAGTTTTGCCATGATTATTTATTGTATTGTTGACTGGTTCTCAGGAAGAAACGTACCCGGGTACACGACATCTTTGGTGGTATCGCTGCTGATGGGAGGACTGACAATTTTCTCACTGGGTATTGTTGGTGAATATATTGGGAAAATATACCTTGAAACCAAAGCGCGTCCCCGCTATATAATTGAATCCATTATATGGAAAGAAGCGGAAACGAATGAACAGGAAGAAAAAGAAGAGGTAGACACGGAGTGAGTAAAATAGATATTCACGCGGATGATTATGCCCTGTCCCCCAATACATCGGAGGATATACTACAATGCCTGAGGGCTGGTAAATTAAACAGTATCAGTGTTCTGACGAATATGAGCTGTTACGATGCGTATGCGGAAAAATATCAGAAGGGAAAGGCAGAATGGCCCTGCCAACCGCTTTTGGCGGTACATCTTAATTTTATGGAAGGGCATTGTGCGGCTGATCCGGAAGAAGTAAAGCATTTGGTGGACGGACAGGGATATTTTAATATTACATGGTGGGATCTATTTCATTGGAATTATTCCCCTAAAAAGTTCATGACAATCAAAAAGGAGTTAAAAGCAGAGATTAAGGCGCAGACGGAGCGGTTCAGGGAGAAGTTTGGTGAGGATTTGCCTCTCAGGTTTGACGGCCACCAGCATACACAGATGATTCCACTATGCTATTGGGCATTGTTGGAGGTTATAGTAGAACAACACTACAGGACAGCGTATATCAGGATTACCAAAGAACCAATAATGCCTTATCTAAGGCAGGTTTCCTTATGGAAAAGCTACAGACCAATAAACTGGATTAAAAATCTTTTGCTTAATTTTTATGCACTGGGAATGGAAAGAACAATCGAGAAGAACCGGCCTTCCTGGCAGTCAGAAAATTCACCGATGTTTCTTTGGGGAGTTCTGATGAGTGGACATATGGACAGGGACAGAATAGGGATTTTACTGCCATATATGAAGAAAAAAGCGGAGGACAAGGGACGCTGCCTTGAAATATTGTTTCATCCTGGAAGCCTGCTGGAAGAGGAAGCAGGGGAAGAATTTGTAAGTGAAGGTGCAAAACAATTTTATCTGTCAGATGGCAGGCGGATTGAAAAGAATGCGGTTATGTCAATGAGGACTGAGGAGAAGTAATGAAATCGAAAAAAAACCAGCAGAAACTGTTTATCATGACAGTTATTATATCAGCTGTTTTAATCTTTATTTTTAATATGCTTACACCAATGATGTCGGACGATCTGTTTTATGCAAAGGAAGCCCAGTCTGCGGGAAGTTTTGTCGGACTGGTTCAGCAGGAATACCATCAGTATATGACATGGTCGGGCCGTTCAGTAAGCCATCTTATTCTCAGATGTTTTCTTCTTGGCGATAAAATAATATTTAATTTCTTTAATTCATTTGTTTTCGTAGGCCTTACGCTATTAATTTATTTAAATATTGAGCGCAGAAAAAAGAATGATGTTTCAGTTTATCTTCTGATCAATCTGTTGATATGGATGTTTGGGGTGGTTTTCAGGCAGACTGTGTTGTGGGAAACAGGGGCATGCAATTATTTGTGGGGCTCGACAATTATCCTTGCTTTTTTGACATTATACAGGTTTTGTCTTAAACGTGTGGATTTTATAAAACACAAAATAATATGGGTGGTATTGCTATTTGTTTCCGGTATTGCAGCAGGTTGGTGTAATGAGAATACCTCCGGTGGCGGAATTCTTATGGCATTACTGCTTACCGGATTCTATTTTTACGATAATAAAGGAAGCAAAAAGAAAAAATGGTGGATGACTGCCGGAATTGCAGGGCAGGCAATCGGATTTTTGTTTATGATTCTGGCACCGGGAAATGCGGTCCGCGCCCTGGCTCAGGAAGAAGAGCATACCGGACTTTTTGCACTGGTATCCCGGTTCCAGAAAGTAACTTTAGCAGTCAGGGATAATTTTTTGGTATTGCTTATTATTGGCATGCTGCTGGTTATCATTGTTAAATACCAGAAACAAAATATAAAAGTATTGTGGAGTGATTGCCGGGACGGTTTCCTATGGGGAATTACTTTTTTTGCTACCTGTTATGCTTTGATACTGACGCCTGAACCCATGCCAAGGGCATATTTCGGTGCAGGAATTTTTTTAATCATAGTTGTAATTCAGTTTTATGTACACGTGGATGAAAGGGAGACTGTTTTTCACTGTCTGAAAGCAGGGATAATTTCGGTGATGTGCCTGATAATGTTTTTTACTTACATGGAAAGCGGGGCGAATCTTGCCAGAATTTACAGGGAATATCATGAACGGGATGTGTATCTTACCGAACAGGCGGCAAATGGTGTGCAGGAGGTTACGGTACCTATGCTCAGGCCTGATTTTGAGACAAAATACAGTGATGGTTATAATTCGGATATCAAAGAAAGTCCGGAGTATTGGCTGAATAATGCATATGCCACATATTATGGATTTGACAGTGTCTCCGGTGTCCCCAGGGAAGACTGGACGGAATATTAATTGCGGGATTGCATAAAATATGGTAATATAGGACAAGCGTGGAAGCAATGCTTGTCCTAATTCATGTATAAGAAAACGGGAGCGGCCAATGTTAAAAGAACTGGAATATCCATTTGACAGTGAATTCATTTTAAAGAAATCCAAAAGCCTGAAAAGACAGCTGTTATCCGACGGAAGCCGCCGTATTAAGAAAAATATTGCGGTTTTGGGAGGCAGTACCACCCATGACGTCATTCGCATATTGGAATTGTTTCTTCTTAATCAGGGGATAGAGCCTTCTTTTTATGAATCGGAATACGGGCAATACTGGGAAGATGCTGTATTTGGAAATGAAGCCCTTAATGCCTTTCGGCCGGATATAGTTTATGTCCATACAAGTAACAGAAATATTTCCACATGGCCTTCCGTAACGGATACACCGGAAATGATAGAAGAGCTGCTGGAGCACCAATATGAACACTTCCGCAGTATGTGGGAAAAAATCAGGGAAAACTGGAGTTGTCCTATTATCCAAAATAATATGGAGTACCCATTTTACAGGCTGTTGGGAAATCAGGATTGTGTAAATCCTGGAGGCAGGACCTTATTTGTCAACCGTTTGAATGAAAAATTTGCCGCATATGCCAGAGAAAACAGTAATTTTTACATTAATGACATTAATTACCAGTCAGCGGTTTACGGCCTGGATGAATGGGCGGATACTTTTTACTGGCACATGTATAAGTATGCGTTGTGCCTGAAGGCGGTACCCTGGCTTACACACAATATTGCCAATATTATCAAGTCTATTTATGGTAAAAATAAGAAATCACTGGTGCTTGATCTTGATAATACTTTATGGGGAGGTATTGTGGGAGATGACGGGGTGGAAAATCTGGAAATCGGACCGGAAACCTCAATGGGACAGGTATATGCGGAATTTCAGGGATATGTTAAATCTCTGAAAGATATAGGCGTTATGCTGAATGTAAATTCTAAAAATGAGGAAGAAAATGCGCTTGCTGGCCTGAACCATCCTGACGGAGTGGTTAACCCGGATGATTTTATTATCATCAAAGCGAATTGGGAGCCTAAGAGTGAAAATATGCTGGCGATTGCTCACGAGCTTAACATATTGCCGGATAGTCTTGTGTTTGTGGATGATAATCCGGCAGAGCGGGAAATTGTCCGGGAAAATGCACAGGGTGCCGCGGTTCCCGAAATTGGAACTCCGGAACAGTATATCAGGGTTCTTGACCATAATGGATATTTTGAAGTCACACAGCTTTCGGAGGATGACCGGAAGCGGAATGAAATGTATAAGGCTAACGCATTGCGGACAAAGCAGCAGGCGTCCTTCACCGATTATGGTGAATATCTGACTTCTTTGGGAATGCGTGCGGTTATAAGGCCCTTTGAAGCCCTTTATATGGCCCGAATTGCCCAGTTAACGAATAAGAGCAATCAGTTTAACCTGACGACTAGACGGTATTCACAGGCGGAAGTTGAGCTGCTTGCCCAAAAGAAGGAGTATGTTACCCTGTATGGCAAGCTGGAAGATAAATTCGGCGATAATGGCGTGGTCTCAGTTATCATCGGCCATGAGGAAGAAGGGCCGGTAAAAGCGCTTCATATTGATCTTTGGCTGATGAGCTGCAGGGTTCTGAAACGTGATATGGAGTTCGCCATGATGGACTGTTTGGTTGGAGAATGCAAAAAAAGAGGTATAACTACTGTCTATGGTTATTATTATCCTACATCTAAGAATGGGATGGTAAAAGAGTTTTATGACCTTCAGGGATTCGAACAGATAAGTAGTACAGAAGGAAACACGGTCTGGAGGTTTGAAATAGCAAAGGACTACGAGAATAAAAATAAATATATAAAAATTATGGAAAATGAATAGGCCGTTATACGGTGGGATGGAGGAAAAAATGACAAGAGAAGCAGTTTTTGAAACTTTAAATGAAGTATTCAGGGATGTTTTCGATGATGAAAGCATCAGTGTTACAGAAAACACTACATCAAATGATATTGAAGACTGGGATTCCCTGGAGCATATTAATCTTTTAGCAGCAGTGGAGCAGGAATTTGGTGTAAAATTTAATATGGGACAGGTAGTGTCTATGAAAAATGTGGGAGAGATGGCAGATATTATAATAAGCCAGTTAAATGACTGAGCGGAACAGAAGAGAAATAATCCGGAAAGGAACTAAATTTTGGGTATAACATCCTTTTACTTTCTTGTATTTTATGGGATAGTTTTAATTTTGTATTATGTTCTCCCCAAAAGGTGGCAGTGGGGAGTTCTCCTTATAGCCAGCATTTTTTATTATCTTTGTTCCGGAAACGCGATCCTGATACTTTATCCGCTTCTGGCTGTGGCGGTAAGCTTTGCCGGAATTTATTGGATGACGAAAGCACAGGAAGAAGAGGCCCTGCTGAAGGAACGAGGGAAGGATGTGGCGAAGCGGCGTAAAGCGGCGCTTCTTTTTGTGATCTTTGCAAATGTGGCGGCGTTATTTTTTCTGAAATATATTAATTTTGGTATTCATACGATTAATGCCGCTGCTTCTTTCTTTGGTGCCGGGAAAGATATTCTTTCCGGTTTTAACTGGCTCGTACCTTTAGGCATATCCTATTATTCGCTTTCATTAATAGGATATGTTGTAGATGTTTATTTTGGAATCGCCGTGCCTCAGAAAAATCCAGCCAAGCTGGCTTTGTACGGGATGTTTTTTCCTGTAATGGTGTCAGGGCCTATTTTACGTTACAGAGAGGATGGGGAACAGTTCTTTGAACCGCATCTGTTTGATTATAAACAGGTCACGCAGGGTATGCAGCGGATGCTTTGGGGTTTTTTTAAGGAACTGGTGATATCTGAGCGGATGGCGCTGATAGTTAATACGATTTATGGTAATTATGAGGCATATCCCGGGGTATATATCTGGATAGGAACAGTGGCTTTTGCGTTTCAGCTGTATACGAATTTTTCCGGTGGGATGGATATTGTATTAGGATTGGCCCAGACCTTCGGACTGAAGCTGCCGGAAAATTTCAGAAGACCGTTTTTTTCTAAAAATATATCCGAGTATTGGCGCAGATGGCATATTTCGTTGGGTGTGTGGATGAAAGAGTATGTTTTTTATCCATTGCTGCGTTCTTCTTTTTTTACCAAACTAAGTAAGGATATGAGAAAGAAGTTTGGAAAAAAGAGAGGAAAGCAGATAACAACATTTGCTGGTATGTTTCTTTTGTGGTTTTCAGTAGGTATTTGGCATGGCGGGGACTGGAAATATATTATTGGTTCCGGTCTGCTGCACTGGTTTTATATTGTCAGCGGCGAACTGCTTGAGCCTTGGTATTTAAAATGTATGGAAAAACTGCACATCAATCCTAAAGCTCGTGCAGTGGATATTTTACGGATTGTCAGAACTTTTTTCCTTGTAAATATTGGGTTTGTATTTTTCAGGGCGTCCAGCGTGGGAGACGCATGGAGAATGTTGAAATCAGCTGCGACTGTGTTTAATCCGGAAATTTTAATCGGAGGACAGATTTTTGAGTTGGGATTGGACTGGATAGAGTTTACGATTGCAGTGGTATCTCTGCTGATTCTGTTTGGTATATCGTTGATGCAGCGTAAGGGCGATGTGAGGGAACGGATTAGGGAAAAAGCGATGCCTGTCCGATGGCTCATCTGGTATGCATTACTATTCTATGTGATTTTACTGGGATATTATGGTCCGGGCTTTAGCACGGCGGAATTTATTTACCAGGGGTTCTAAAGTTGGTTAGGCACAGTAATCTGTGAGGAGATGGATATGGATAAAATTGCAGTTTTAATTCCCTGCTATAACGAGGAAAAAACAATAGAAAAGGTGGTAAAGGATGCACATGAGGCGCTTCCAGAAGCCGTAATTTATGTATATGACAATAATTCCTGTGACAGGACGGTGGAACTGGCCAGTAAGGCAGGCGCTGTTATCCGTTATGAACGAAAACAGGGAAAGGGCAATGTAATCCGGAGGATGTTCCGTGAAATTGATGCGCGCTGCTATATCATGATTGACGGGGATGATACCTATCCATTGGAATATGCAAGGGAAATGGCAGATAAAGTGTTGCTGGAAGGTTCGGATATGGTGGTTGGAGACAGATTGTCCTCTACTTATTATCAGGAGAACAAGCGCCCATTTCATAACATGGGAAATGGCTTGGTAAAAGCGAGCATTAATATGCTTTTTCATTCGGATATAAGGGACATTATGACGGGCTACCGTGCTTTCAGCTATCAGTTCGTTAAGACCTTTCCTGTATTATCCAAGGGATTTGAAATAGAGACGGAAATGACAATTCATGCGGTCTATAATAATATGCAGGTGGATAATGTGGTGGTGAATTATCGGGATCGGCCTGCGGGGAGTGAATCCAAACTGAATACGTATACTGATGGCATAAAGGTTTTGAATACTATATTGAAAATGTTCAGACAATATAAGCCGCTAGCGTTTTTCTGTATTGTAGCTGTGGTTCTGACGGTTCTTTCCGTTGGTTTTTTTGTCCCTGTATTTATTGATTTTTTAAAAACCGGAATGGTGGATAAATTTCCTACGCTTATTGTCTGCGGCTTTGTGGAGCTTGCGGCGCTGCAGTCAGTTTTTGCAGGTTTGATTCTTCACAATATCGGTATAAAAGGAAGAAGGGATTTTGAACTTCAGCTGAATGATATTGAAGACAGATATCAGGATAAAACTAAGAATATGTGAAAATCTGGTTACCTTAAGATTTTATGAATTCCATTGCAGGTAAATTCAAAAAAGAATATACTTATATTGGAGAAAAGACAGATATATTGTCTGTGGAATTACAGACAGGAGGATGAACAATGGATATACGGATAAAAAGAAAGAAGACCTTGCTGGCTATGCTGTTGGTAGTGTCAGTTCTGTTCTCTGCTTGCGGGAAACAAGAAACTGCAAGTACAGATACGGATGACATTGATGAGTTAAAGGCACAGATTGAATCATTGGCAGCGGAGAACGAAGAATTGAAGCAGCAGCTGGAGAAGTTTACTGCGGAAGAAAGTCAGCCTGCAGAAACGGAAATGGTGCAGGCCACGGAAACCGTGCCGCAGGAAGAAACGGTCCAGGAGGAGGTCCCTCAGGAAGACAGACTGAATATTGTGGTGTTTGGTGACAGTATTTGGGATATGGACAGAGGGGATACGGGTATTGCGGCTCAGGTTGCTTTTTACATGAATGCAGATGTGTATAATTGTGCAGTAGGCGGCAGCAGAGCAACATTGAAGGATGGTGAGTCACCGGATAATTTTGAAAAGTGGGATTCTTCATCTCTTATGGGAATGTGTAATATACTTGCAGGAAAGGTTGATCCTGAATTTTTGGAAGGTTATCCTGCCGGAGGTGTTATTCGGAATGTAAATCCTCAGACCGTTGATTATTATATTATTGCTTATGGGTTGAATGATTATTTTTCCGGTGCTCCGATAGCAGTCGAGGGAAGTGACAGTTGGGATGCACACGGCTATGCCGGTGCTTTGCGGAATGCGATTTTATTGTTAAGTCAGATCAGTCCGCAGGCTAAGGTACTATTGATTTCACCTACCTATTGTCAGTTTTATAAAGATGGGGCTATGTACACCGACAGTAATATGAAGGATTACGGACAGGGAACGCTGACACAGTATGCGAATGCAGCAAGGAATGTTGCGGAAACAAATAACACATTATATATTGATGCATACAGTACGATGGGGATAACTCCATATACGGCAGAGCAGTATTTGGAGGATGGTGTTCATCTTACGATAGAAGGACGCTCCCTATATGCAAAAGCAGTTGCAAGCTGCCTGAAATATGGAAAACCTGGTGAGGTTTCCGGAAACTCTGTTTATTATTAAGTAAACGCTGTATCCCAAGTACCTTCCAATTATAGTCACAGTTTGAGATAATTGTCTTACAAGTCTAGATCAGTCAAAAAAGTTCAGCACTCAACTTTTTTGACTCAAGTCCAGGAGGATGAGTTATGAAATCTCAAACAAGTTTCGTTGCAGAGCACATTCGCCTGCAGCAGTGGGCAGACCAGATCAGAGGCTGTCAAAACCGTCCAAAGGGCATGGATGTTGCCACTTGGTGTGAACTGAATGGAATCACAAAAGCAAACTACTACTATCGGCTGCGCCGGGTGAGAATGGCGTGCTTATCTTCCATTGAAACAGGTAAGCCTGCTTTTGTTGAACTGCCGGTTCCGGCAGCATCTGTGAAAACGGATCTGTCAGCTTCTCCAGACACAGCAGCTGTGCTGCATTGTCCCGGAGGTTTTACTTTGGAACTCTCAAACCATGCTTCTGCTGAATTCATCCGCAGTGTCATAGGAGCCATGTCTTATGCTGAATGACGCCGTCGGATTCAAAAAAGTATATCTTGCTGCTGGTTTATTCTTATGATATTTTTATCCTCATCATTTCTGAGAATAGCTGTATTTGAGCGTTTTTACATCATAAATGATGAGGATAACATTTTTCATCTTAACCCACAGATACGTGCCATTTCTTCTTCATTATCTGGCCACAATGGTTTCTCATCCGTTGATAAACTTCCTGTCTCCATTGCTTTTCGCATCATTTCTATAGAAGGGACAGCATAGATTCGTGTTGTTTCTGTCGAAGAATGTCCCAGTATCCTGGAAACAAGCTCTAGTTCTGTTCCATCCTGATATAGATTTGTTGCACGCGTCCTACGCAGCATGTGTGGATAGCAGTGTTCTGGAAAATCTGGGTACTGTGACCGTATCTGAGACGCATACTTTTTTATGATGCGTTCTACATTTCCTACAGACATCCTGTCTTTTCGACCTTTGATCATTGTATAGATCAAGGGCAGGTCAGGAATGATTGTTGGATGATAGAGGTTCAGATAATTCTTTAAATGACGGACTGTTTTTTCTGTGATAGCAACGATTCTTTCTTTATCACCCTTTCCATATATCCTCAGATATGGTATTTCCGCATTGAGATTTACAGAAGATACATCCAGGGATAATAATTCGGAGACTCTAATGGCAGAATCATAAAGCAGTATCAGAATCAGCTGATCCCGTTGACCAATCTTTGTGTGGGGGGGGGCTGTAAGTAATGCTTTAAGAGCTTCTTCCGATATCACCTCCCGTGTCAGCTTAGGTACTTTGAGAAAAGGAACTCTCGATGCTGTCAAAGCTACTGTCTGCAGGGAAATATCACTGTCTGCAGCATACCATAGGTATGCTCTGATTGCAGCTAACCTGTTGTTGCATGTTGTTTCAGCATTACCACTTTGTTTTAGGAACTCTATGTATGACAATAAAAAATCATGTGTACAGTCTTCAAACCCGAATGACCGTATCGACAGGTGCCTGATATCTGTTACATATCGCCTGAAAACTGTCAATGCATCCCGATATGTTTCAACCGTGTTTCTACTTTTTAATACTTGATCCGGGAGATAATGCTCAAGAAATTCGAGGGTCTTCGAAAAAAACAGTTTTTTCTGAGATTTTTTTCTATTCATAAGCATTTACCTCTGGGATCACATATCTTCCAGTTTCATCTTTATCCCTGATGATACGGAATGCTTCAGCAACCTGATGATAATAATAGAATGTTTCATCCGGGCTCTGATGACCCAGGTACCGGCTGAGGAAGGGGAGCATTTCTTTTAAAGGAACTCCTTCTTCCATCCACAGATTCATTCTTTTAACGTAACTGTTTAGGAGGCCTATTATTCAAATATTAATTCAGGTCTTCCCATAAATGCATTTTTTATAGCTTCAACCGCATTTTTTCCATGTTTCTTGGCAGTGCCAATATAGGACATTACGGTTAAGTAATCACGGATTCCTTCTTCGGTTCTGAAGCAACCGGATACCTTAGTTTTTGTCTTGATCATGCGCAGATTTCTTTCCGCCTGATTGTTGTCAAAATCTATTTGGAAGTCCTTTAGAAAATGGCAGACTTCA
>ENA-OPRR01000440-OPRR01000440.1-human-gut-metagenome-genome-assembly--contig:-NODE-440-length-44138-cov-8.046322_pt1 | contig 44138 bp, 44 predicted proteins | sample MGYA00241796_ERZ501883 | MGnify/ENA primary metagenome ERZ501883 (study PRJEB25962, sample SAMEA2042406) | human gut metagenome | biome: human gut; feature: human-associated habitat; material: faeces...
TGTCAATGACGGACAACTGTCTATTTTCTAATTTTATTTCGAACTCACGTTAAATTAACACCCAAATATACACCCAATTATTGAGATGGCAAAAGATTTTGAGTGATATTTTACGATATACACTAATCACAACAAGCTGTTTATTAGTAGATAGTTACGAGTTTGTGATGTTTTGTAAAATTGTAGGTTAAAGTCCCGTACGCACCGCTTCTCAAGAAAGCAAAATTAGGAAAAACTCTGATTCTCAACGGAATTAGGGCTTTTTTGTTTGTTTGAGGTGAAGCAGAATATAGCGTTTCTACGAAGTATGTCAGGTGCAAATTCAGGGTCTTTTTTAAGGCCATATAAAAAGCCCCTGGCACACATCATACTTCATTGATTTTCATATTTTTGAGTAGGATTTGTCTGACAAACAGCCATTGGTTAAAACCAACCCCACAAAGGGCGCAAACAAGAAGCGTTACCAAATCTTTCGGCAATACTTTCTCCTTTGGTATGAAAAAAAGATACGAGCCAAGACATCATGCAGGCGAAGCCCGCCCGCATGATAGTGATTGCTTCCGGAGGAATATTAGATGTCAACAAATATTTGAAGACAGGCATACTAATGCCGAATAAAATATTGGCTGTCAATATCAGGATATGTCCTTTCATTTTTGAGATTACCAAATATTGAGATGTATTCTGTCCTTTATCCGAATTTCTTTCTGTTTACAGATATGCGCATTCTCCGCTGCATAGCCAATGGCAAGAAAACAAGTGAACTCATATTCTTCGGGAGCATTAACAAGGTGTTTTACATATTCCGGTTCGTTGCTGATGGGAATACGAAACGCACATGCCAGTCCTTCTGCAGTTGCTGCCAGTAAGATGTTTTCTACTGCCGCCCATGCCGAAGCGAAATAATTAAGTGAACTTTGGTCTGTCGGGTGACACAGAGAACATTCCTTTTGTCGGAAAAACGGTAGAACAAGGCAATTACTTTGCATAAGCATACGTTGTTGTTTGGGTAACGCATCAACAAACATAGCATATCCGTCTTTGTCCATTACGCCTGCGGCAGCTTCAAGTCCGGCCTGTTGAATGTTTTTGGTGTTTTCTGCCACTGGCGATATAAGTCGGGCAATGTTTTCCTGCCCTCTCACGACAATGAACTCAAACTGTCGCAGATGGTCGTTGGTCGGAGCTTTAAAGGCTGCCGATAATACTTTTTCCAACACTTCATCCGTTACTTCCTTATCGGAAAAGTCGCGGATGGTTCTTCTTTTCTCTAATACTTGATAGAAATCCATAACAATACATTTTAATAGTTATACTTGTTGTTTTCGGCAGCAAAGTTATAGCTGTTTATTGTTGAATATTTGTGTTATTATATCATATAATTGTCGTATATTTGTATTAAACCAATTTATATAGTAATATGGAAGAAATAATTATCCCTTATGAATTGCCCGAAGCGGAAAATCACTCATTCTTCTTTATAGACCAACGAGTTGAAACTCATATAGAAGCCAAATTACATCAGCACGACGCATGGGAGTTATATTATGTGTTACATGGATATGGAACCCGAATGGCAGGTGATACGTTACAATCTTTTTCGGCAGGAGATGTGGCATTGATACCACCATCCATGCATCATTATTGGGAATATACGCCTTTATCGGCAGACAATGACGGATGTATTCATTACTTGATGGTTGCTTTTAACCACTCCCTTGTAGTGAGGTGCATGGAGATATTTCCCGAATTGCGAAACCGCTTAGCAGGTCTTAAATTTCCTGTTAATGCATTAAAGTTTGGATTGGAAAGTTCTCGTATCATTCGCAAAATATTATCGCAAATGAACAATATGGACGAATTGGGGCGATTATGCGAAATGTTCCGCTTATTACCTATCATATTCACTTCATCCGACCATACGCTTGCAGGTAAACCTATAAATATAGAACGTGATGTAAGACGTATGCAGCAAATTTGTTCCTATGTGATGGCTCATTATGTTCATACCATTTCTTTAGATGATATTTCCGCTGAAGTGGGTATGAACCGTTCTGCGTTTTGTTCATACTTCAAACGCTGCAAAGGAATGACATTCTCACAATTTGTTACCCAATATCGCTTGAATACAGCTTGCGAACTTCTAAAACGCTCGCAAAAGCAGATTTCTGAAATCTGTTTTGCAGTAGGATTTAATGATGTTCCACATTTTAATCGGATTTTTAAAAAATTAAAAGGAGTAACGCCACAAGAATACAGAAAACAAGATTGCTTAGCAAAAGATATTTTAGACTGACAATCAATAACTATTTCATTTGTTGTAAACGCCTGCATTACAGTATAATAAACTGCAATGCAATAGTAGTGGCAAAACTATAATAGGAAATTTCCTACATACAAAATGGGTCTTATAGATATTTAAGTTTTATAGAAATGAATAATCAGAAATTTAAAGAAAAATTCATCTTCCGTACGCACCGCTTCTCAACCAATAAAAAATCCCTCTGATTCATTGAGAATCAGAGGGATTTTTTATTACTCTCTTCTATTATTCTTTATTTCCGTTATACCCCCATTTTACATAAATGGCTCCCCAAGCGAATCCGGCTCCAAATGCTGTGAAAATCAGGTTATCTCCCTTTTTGAACTTATTCTCAAAGTCCCAGAGGCAGAGCGGAAGTGTACCGGCACTTGTGTTGCCATACCGTTCGATGTTCACCATGACTTTCTCCGGCGGTATTCCCAGCCGTTGTGTGACTGCCGCGATAATGCGTTGATTAGCTTGATGGGGAATCACCCAATCGATCTCCTCCTTGCTAAGATGATTCCTTTCGATCAGAGCCTCGCAAGCATCGGACATATTGGCTACTGCATATTTGAACACGGTGCGTCCTTCCTGATAAATATAATGCATCTTGTTATCCAACGTATAGTAGGAGGGAGGACATACCGAACCACCTGCTTTTATATGTAAGAAAGGCAACCCTTTACCATCCGTTCTCAATACCGCGTCCATGATCCCCACATTCTCCGTTGTTGCCTCCAACATGACAGCACCACCACCGTCACCGAAGATAGGACAAGTAGCACGATCAGTATAATCTATGATGGACGACATCTTCTCGGCTCCTATTACGATTACCTTCTTATAGTTTCCCGAACGGATAAAATTAGCCCCCGTCTCCAATGCATATAAGAATCCGCTGCACACAGCCTGCATATCGAAGGCAAAAGCATTTTTCAATCCCAACCTTTCGCATACGATTGAGGCGGTTGAAGGGAAGCGATAGTCAGGTGTGGTGGTAGCGGCGATAACCAGATCGATGTCGTCCGGATTGGCTTTTGTGCGTTGTATCAACTGTTTGGCCGCTTTACGCGCTATGTATGAAGTACCGAGTCCCTCTTCTTTTAAGATACGCCTTTCCTTAATGCCGATACGTCCCATAATCCATTCGTCGGTGGTATCCACCATCTTGGAAATTTCATCATTGGTCAGGATGTAATCGGGCACATATCCCCCGACTCCTGTAATTACTGCGTTTATACTCTCCATTGTTTTAAATTGATTTTGCTGTTTTTTTTTAGAATGAGGTAATTAATCCCAAATGATAAATGCGGGCGCAAATATATAGAAAAGAGAATAAAATCCAATAACTGTCTATGTCACAGCCACCTTTTTAAATAATAAAAAGGAATATTATGCCAAATTTTTCCAAAAGCGATAAACGTTTTCTTGTGTTTGCAGGAAGATGTGCGTGGACGGTTTTTAGTAATAAGTAAAAAGTTTTTTGAATTCTTTATTGAGTCTGTATTTTTTTATCTATCTTTGCGGCAAAATTATCCGGTAGCTCTTTGGGCGACGGGGTGATCTTTATAAATAATGAAACTTACTTCTGAACGCGTAACGACTAAGGTTTTACCTGCACATGTGACAGGTAACGGCGTAGCCTTGTCTAAAAAGCGTTGGTTGGTTGCTCAAGTTCGTATTTATCACGAGAAAAAGACAAGCGAGCGGCTAACAAAAATGGGCATAGAAAACTATGTTCCGGTTCAAAGAAAGACCCATCTGTGGAGTGATCGTCGCAAGCAGATCGATCACATCGTAATTCCGATGAAAATATTTGTACGTGTTGATGCACAAGAACAGAAAGACGTTCTTATGCTATCGGCCGTCAGCCGTTATATGGTGCTTCATGGTGAGAGCGCTCCGGCTGTTATACCCGATACCCAAATGGAGAAGTTCAAATTCATGTTAGACTATTCGGAGGAAGCGGTCAATATGAGTAATACTCCATTGAGTCCGGGTGAAAAAGTACGTGTCATAAAAGGCCCGTTGAGAGGACTGGAAGGTGAGCTGGTTACTTTGAACGGGAAGACAAAAATTGCCGTCCGGCTGGATATGCTCGGATGTGCCAGTGTCGATATGCCTGTGGGATATATCGAACGGGTGGTGTAGTAATTTATTAATTGGGGTATATATGAAGAACTTATGTGAGCGCTCTGCCGCATAAGTTTGTAACAATCAATGTAATTTTATTGGGGAAATCATGATTATTGCTTATCTAGCAGGCATATTCTTACTATCCATACTGCTTGCCACTGTAATTATTCCGCGTATTTTATTCATCTCCTACAAGAAACGTCTTTTTGATGTTCCTGATAGCCGGAAAGTCCATAAAACTCCGATCCCTCGTCTGGGCGGTCTTTCTTTTCTTCCTGTCATCCTGATAGCCTTATGTTCTGTCACGGGGATCCGTTATTATACCTATCATCCGGTCGATATGCTATGGGCTTCCGATCTGTTCATACAATATTTATTCTTAATAGTAGGCCTCACCCTTTTGTACCTGGTAGGAGTTGCCGACGACCTTGTCGGAGTAGGCTACCGCTATAAGTTTGTCATACAGATTCTGGCAGCTCTTCTTTTCCCGTTGTCCGGTTTGTGGATTAACGATTTGGGCGGATTGCTGGGACTGCATGAGATACCGGCTTATATCGGAATGCCATTGACAGTCTTTCTTACTGTATACATCACGAATGCCATCAATCTGATTGACGGTATCGACGGTCTGGCTTCCGGTCTGAGCTGCATTGCACTGGGACTGCTTATTATCGTTTGTGCGCTCGTCGGCCAATGGACTCATGCTTTTCTGGCGGCAGCGACATTGGGAGTCGTCATTACCTTCTATTATTATAATGTATTCAGCGTTTCCGGCAGGAAACTATTCATGGGCGATGCAGGAAGTCTGACGTTAGGTTATATACTCAGCTTTCTAGTCCTGCATTTCTGGCAGAAGACACAGCTTTGGGACCCGTTTACGATGAACCTGAATATGGTGACCGTCTCCACACTGCTGATTCCCCTGCTCGATGTCGTGCGTGTGTTCTATTCCCGTGTCAGTGAGGGACGCAATCCCTTTACACCGGACAAGAACCACATCCACCATCGCCTGTTGCGTACAGGCATGAAAGTACGTACCGTGATGATAACCCTGCTCATGCTGTCACTGTTTTTCGTTGTCTCCAACTTTATATTATCATTCTATATCAATACCACTTTCATGCTTTTACTGGATTTGGCTTTCTGGCTGACTACTCATTTCATCATCCGTTATTTCATCATGAAACATGAAACTGCCACAGGCAGGAAATGGTATAAGACATATCGGAATTTCTTTTGGTAATCAAACACATACTTACTTTATACATACATCAACAAATAATGAAAAAGATAAACTTCGGACTTTTATTATTTATCCTACTGACAGGAACTTCCTGCATCTCTTCCAAGAAGATGATCTACCTGCAAGGAGTTGATTCATTGGCAAATCCCGCTCAGGTGATACAGCAGGACTATGAATTACGTATCAAACCGGACGACCAGCTCTATATCATGGTGAGCAGTAAGGAACCGGAACTGCTTGCTCCCTTTGCCAATACGCAGATACTAGGCTCATCCACATCCGGTGGAGGCACGAATATCCAGGAAACCACCGGAGTCCAGGTAGACAAGAACGGAAAGATAGACGTACCTGTTTTGGGTGAGATACAGGCAGCGGGACTGACCCGTCTCCAATTGGCGGACGAAATCAAAAAACGTCTGGAAGAAGGACAATACATCAAAGACCCCGCTGTGAGTGTCCGCATCAAAGGACTGAAAATATCGGTAATGGGCGAGGTAAGCAATCCCGGCGTGCATGAGATGGCTGGCGACCGCATCACACTGCTCGAAGCGCTTAGCATGGCAGGCGACCTGACACCCACGGCCAAACGTACCAATATCCTCGTACTTCGTGAAGAAGAAGGGAAAAGACACACCTATACGGTCGATCTTACTTCCGGTCGGGATGTACTTGAGTCTCCCTGTTATTATCTTCAGCAGAACGATGTGGTATATGTAGAACCCAACAAATCCATCAACGTGAAAGGAAGCTCCGCATTGTCATATTTGGGAGCGGGAGCAAGTATCATTTCCGTATTAGCCTCCATTGTATCCCTGATTGTCGTACTAAGCAAGTAAAAAGAAAATATGGAATATATTCAGGAAAACGAGAGAACACTCAAGAAAGACGAAGGAGGAATCAATCTTCGTGATGTCGTCGAACTGATCATAGCCAACTGGTACTGGTTTGTCCTGTCCGTTTTAGTATGCGTGGGATCAGCTTATTTTTATGTACTGACCATTCAGCCGGTCTATCAGCGCCAGGCAGTGATGTTGGTGAAAGATAAAGAAAAATCCGCTTCGGACATGTCCGCCATGCTCGAAGTGAGCGGAGGCATAACAGGAACCAGTGTCGATAATGAAATCTATATCCTGCGTTCCCACCAGTTGCTTCGTGAAGTAGTCAATCGCCTTCATCTGGACGTGGGTTATGCCAAAGACGGCATACTGCGTGACGCTCCCCTTTATGCGGAATCACCGGTAGAAGTTCATTTTATCGACCCTTACAATCAGCCAGTGTCATTCAATATTACTCCCCTCAACACGACAAAGTTCCGTATATCCGACTGGAAAGTGGCGGGAGAAAAGGGCCGAATGCAGGAGCAGGACCTAACGTACAATGACACCATCCGGACAGAAGCGGGAAGAATCGTCGTGCAGTTGCGCCCGGAAAACTTGTCCGCCTATCTTTCCCAACCGATATCAGTCAGCCGTATCAGTCCGGAGATAGCAACAAACATTTACCAGTCCAAGATAGCGACCTCATTGGCAGGCGAACGCACCACGTTGGTACAGATAACCTGTTCCGATACCAATATATCCCGTGCCGACGCTATTCTGGCCGCTTTGGTGAAAGTATACAGCGAGACGATCATAGAAGATAAAAACCGCATTGCGGCCAACACAGCTAAATTCATTGACGAACGTATCTCCATTATCAGCCGTGAACTAAGTGACGTAGAAGAAGACCTCACCGATTTCAAGCAACGCAATCAGATTGTAGATATGAGTGCCAATGCCACGCAATACTTGGCTGAGAGCAGTAAAATAAAAGAAGAAAGCGCACAATTGGAGACAGAGTTGTCTATTGCGCGGTCCATCAAGACCTACCTGGCGGATGTTACCCGCAAAGACCAGCTGATTCCGAACGTGACAGGAGTGGGAGATGTCAGTATGCAGAGCCAGATTACCGCCTATAACGAACTTATGTTGCAACGCAACCGCCTGAAAGAAAGTTCGGGCGAGAAGAATCCCGTAGTTCAGGCAGCGGATAAGAATCTGGAAGGAATGCGTGCGACAATTTCAGGCTCTATGGACAATTATATGAAAACCTTGCGTCTTCGTCTGGATAAGGCAAAAGCAGTGGAGAACCGCCTGGCGTCAAGCATTCAGGCAGTACCCAAGCAGGAAAAGATGGCGTTGAGCATTATGCGCCAGCAATCTATTAAAGAGACCCTCTATACCTTCCTGCTCAACAAACGTGAAGAGAACGCCTTGCAACTGGCCATTACCGAAGCCAATATCCGGGTGGTTGAAGAACCTTTCGGCTCCTATTCACCGGTATCTCCCGCACGTTCTTCCATACTGGCTGCTGCCTTTATAGTAGGGCTGCTGATACCATTGGGAGTACAGGTCATCATCCTGCTGTTGAACACATCCGTCCGCGGACGTAAGGATATTGAAGAATACACTACCATTCCGATTGTCGGTGAGATTCCGGCACGCAAAGATTCGGAAGGAGACGATGCGATTGTAGTAAGTGACAGCAGAAACGACCGTATCTCCGAAGCTTTCCGTATGCTCCGTGTCGATCTGAACTTCATAGCGAAAGAAGCCCGTGTCCTGATGTTCACCTCTACCTTGTCCGGCGAAGGAAAATCATTTGTCTCCCGCAATCTGGCGGTTGCTTTAGCCATTTCCGGAAAGAAAGTCATATTACTCGACACAGACCTGCGCAAACACACTCAAAGTAAATTGGCGGGAGTAAACAGGAAAGAAGGGTTAAGCACCTATCTGTCCGGTCTGAATTCAAATCCGGACACTCTGATAACCGTCGGAGCTTTCCATCCTCAAGTCGATACCATCTTTGCGGGAATCATTCCTCCCAATCCGGCAGAACTGCTGATGAATGAACGTTTTGATCAGCTGATCGACGAACTGAAGAAACGGTATGATTACATCATCTTGGATAATGTCCCCGCTTTGGTGGTGGCAGATGCGGCCATCGTCAGCCGTGTGACAGATCTCACAATCTATGTCATTCGTGACGGAGTGTTAGACCGCCGTTACTTGCCCGAACTGGAACGCCTGCACCAGGACGGCAAATTCAAGAATATGTGTATCGTCTTGAATGACAGTCAGGTAGAAAAGAAGAAGTACGGCTACGGGCAAGGTTATGGATATGGCTACGGTTATGGCTACGGCTATGGACATATAAGTGGATATTATTCAGAGGAAAATAAAGATAAAAAGTAGATAAAGTTAGGAAATCCAAGAAAGAATTAGTTCTTTTGTAGGACGAAACGATAGCTATATAAAATGAGGTTAATACAGTTTACATATAGAGGAGACGATTGGAGGTTAGCTTTGCCTGTTAATTTGCAGGAAGTCAATCTGTTGGTTGGCAAAAATGCGGTAGGCAAATCTAAGACTGTTCGTGCTTTGGGGAATGTGTTGCTTTATTTGATGCAGTTGTCCGAACGAATTTCTGTATCAGATATATTCCGGTGTAAGCTTCTTTTTGAAGACAAGGACGGTTTTATTAGCTATGAGTTTCAGCTGAGCAAGTCAAATGTTGTTTACGAGTCACTGACAGCAAATGGTGAAACCCGGTTGTACCGGAATGAGAGTGAGACTCATTTATGTGGTGAACCCATTAATCCTCCTTCCAACAAACTCACGCTTCATGTTCGTCGTGATGTATTGCAATATCCATTCATTGAAAAGATAATGCTATGGGCGGAACATGCATGTGGATTGTGTTTCAATGAGATAGAAATAGGTGGCGACAATGATATGCCTTTTTATATATTAGGTCAGAGACAGACTCTTTTTGAAATGGTAAAGTCCCTGCCCGAAGAATCAATTCAGCAAGTTGTCAGTCAGGCACATGGTCTTGGTTATCCTATTCTGCAAATCGAACTGTTGGAGCATGGAAGTAATCTGAAAATGGTATTGTTCCACGAAGAAAATGTGAAGAGTCCGATTTTTGGTTCATTGATGTCCAAAGGAATGTATCGTGCTCTCTATCTTCTTATCTATGCGCAATATATGTCTGTTCGTGAATATCCTTCTTTATTGTTGATTGATGATTTGTGTGAAGGACTCGATTATGAACGTTCAACAAAGTTGGGTAAATACCTTTTTGATTTCTGTGCAAAGCATGATATACAGTTGATAGCTACATCTAATGATACATTTCTGATGGATGTAGTCGATTTGAAATATTGGAATATACTTCAGCGTGAAGGAAGTGAAGTCACTTCCATTGATATCATAAAGAATCCGGAACTGTTCAACGATTTTGCATTTACAGGTCTGAGCAATTTTGATTTCTTTTCTTCCGATTATATTGCTCGGAAGATGAAAGGGCATAATGAATAAACGTAAAGTTGCCGTATTTGTAGAAGGACAGGCAGAATATGTCTTTGTCCGTAATTTTTTGTGCAGATGGTACGATTATGATTCTACTCTTTTGGGAATAGAATGTTTTTCTCTTCGTTCCGATCGTTATAATTCAGAACCATACCCATTTGGTGATCGTAAAAGCGTCAATTACTATCAGATAGTAAATGTAGGCAATGACAGGAGTGTACTCAGCAAAATGTTGAAAGAAGCTCCTCGTTTGCAAAATGCCGGTTTTCATCAAATCATAGGATTAAGTGATATGTACAGCGATCTTTATCATGTACAAACAAAGGAAAGATGCATTGATGTTGCTGTGAATCAGAAATTGATAGATGAATGTCAAAATAGCCTTAATGCGTCTTCACAGAGGGATTTATTAAGTTATCATTTTGCTATAATGGAGGTTGAAGCATGGATCTTAGGGATGTATCAGTTTCTTCAACAGATTGATTCAAGTCTGACTCCGCAATTCATCATGTCAAGATTACAAATTGATATTACTGCCGATCCGGAAATATCCTTTTATCATCCGGCTAAAGTCCTGGATGAGATATATCGTCTGGCAGGGAGACAATACGGTAAACACCTTAACGAAATAGCTTCCATAACTTCGCAGTTCAGTAAAGATGATTATGCCCGTTTGCTTGCATCCGGTCATTGCAAATCATTTAACGAATTTATAAAAGACCTTGTTGCTGAATAGCGAACCAACTATCAATTATATTTTTATTTATGTCACAAGAATCTCGCGTAAGGAAATCCTTGCTTAACGCGCGTGTCAATCTTATTTTTTATTTCCTGACTCTAGCATTATCTTTCTTTTCTCGAAAGATATTTCTTGATACATTAGGAGCGGATTTTGTCGGATTGACAGGCACATTGCAAAATCTGTTAGGTTTCCTCAATCTGGCAGAATTGGGTATTGGCAGTGCTATTGGTTACGTACTTTATAAGCCGTTATTCGATCACGATGAAACAAAGATCAATGAAATTATTTCTGTATTTGGCTACTTATACCGTTGGATAGGAAAAATTATATTGATAGCCGGATGTATATTGGCTTGTTTTCTTCCGCTTATATTCCCCAATACAGAGTTTGATTTAGGACTTATTTTCTTTGCTTATTTTTCTTTTCTCGCTTCTTCTTTAATTGGTTACTTTGCTAACTATAAACAGACTTTGTTGGGAGCTGACCAGAAGAATTATGTAGTTACTGCTTATTTTCAGACGACCGCTATTATAAAAACAATCATTCAAATGGCTTTAGCCTATTATACAGGGAACTACTATTTGTGGGTGATTGTTGAACTCTCTTTTGGTATTATTTATTCCTTTATATTGAATTGGAAAATAAATCAGGTATATCCGTGGTTGAAATCAGAAGTCAGTCAGGGAAGGATTCTTTTTAAGAAGTATCCGGAGGTGATGAAATACACGAAGCAATTGTTTGTACATAAGATTAGTGCTTTTGTGCAGTTTCAAATTTCTCCTTTTTTAATATATTTATTTGTTTCATTACAAACTGTAGCTTTCTACGGTAACTATACTTTGATTATTGATAAGATGAACCAACTGCTGAATAATTTATTTGGAAGTGTAAGTGCTGGTATTGGAAATTTGATTGCAGAAGGAAACTCTCAAAAAGTGATACAAATCTTTTGGGAATTAATGGCAATGCGTTTTTTTATTGTTGGAATCGCAATTTTTGGTTTTTATCAGTTAATGTCTCCGTTTATATTATTGTGGTTAGGGGAAGAATATGTGCTTCCCAAATCAATCTTGATTCTTTTAATAATTAATTTCTTTATCAGTCTATCTAAAGGAACTGATTCTTTTTTATATGGCTATGGATTATTTAATGATACTTGGGCTCCGGTTTCAGAATCCATAATTTATATTATTGTAGCTTTAATTGGCGGGTATTATTGTGGATTGATAGGAGTGATCTGGGGTAGTACAATAAGTCTTTTTATTATAGTAGGTATGTGGAAACCTTACTTTCTATTTGTAAAAGGGTTTAAACAGAATGTGTGTTTGTATTGGGTGGAATGGATTAAATACGTAGCAATACTTGTAGTATCAATTACTTTATGTACAGAAGTTATTCAAAAGGATGTTAGTATCCGGACAACTTCTTGGTTTGATTTTATTCAAGATTCTCTACTGATTATGTTTCTGTTTTCGACAACATATGCCATATTTATGTATGTACTATCTAAAAGTTTTCGTCATATTTTAAAGCGTTTATTGTTTAAACAAAATTTTTGAAAGAATGATTCCTAAAGTTATACATTATTGCTGGTTTAGTGGAGATAAAAAATCTCGTTTTATAAAAAGATGCATAAAAAGTTGGAAAAAATGTATGCCAGACTATCAAATAAAATGTTGGGATGCTAATAGCTTTGATTTTGATAGTGTTCCATTTGTTAAACAAGCATATGATGAGAAGAAATGGGCTTTTGTGGCTGACTATGTAAGACTGTATGCATTGTATACGGAAGGAGGAGTATATTTGGATAGTGATGTGAAAACATTTAAATCTTTTAATACTTTTCTTCATAATGATTTTTTTATAGGAACAGAACCATTACCGAACAATTGTGTTGAATTGGAATCTGCAATAATGGGTGCTATTAAAGGACATCCCTATGTAAAAGAGTGTCTTGATTATTATAGACAAATTAATTTTAGGAAAGAAAACGGACAAATTATTGCTAGTTGTCCAATGATAATGACATTAATCGCAGAAAAATATGGTTACGTGGCAAAAGATGAAAGTCAATTGTTAGATGCCAATATACAAGTTTATTCTCGTGATTATTTTGGTCATTTATGGGGTACCAATCCAGGAAAATTGTATGCAATACATTATTTTAATGCTTCTTGGTTAGAAAATAAGCATGGCTGGTTGTATCGTTATTGTAAAGAAAACGATTTCATGAAATTCTATTTAATGATTAGCAAATGTTTGAGGAAATTCAAAATGAAGAAATATTAGAAGTACATCTTGTATGAATATATATTCGCAAGAGTGCATTAGACGAAGAAGTTTTTATATCCTCAAATAGATAATAGTAAATACATACAATGTGGGCATACGAGACGGTATCCAGTTCTTCATAAAGAATATTAAGAATTCCTATAAAAAAGTTGTGTTGCTAAGACTAGAATGAGAATGTTCGTATGAAAAGTTTATCGGGAGTGATGGAAGAATCTTTCTCAAATAAACGTTATGGAAATATTCAATTTTGTATGATAGATGGATTAAAATTACTATAAGATGAAGAAATTGTCAATAATAACAATAAATTATAATAATGCTCAAGGGCTGGAGAGGACCATAAAAAGTGTTGCCTGTCAATATTGTAAAAGTGATATTGAATACATTGTGGTTGATGGAGGAAGCACAGATGGGAGCTTGGAAGTAATAAAAAAATTAGAAAGAGAGATAGACTATTACATCAGTGAGCCTGATAAAGGTATTTATAATGCAATGAATAAAGGAATTAAATTTTCTCATGGAGAATTTTGCTTGTTTCTTAATTCTGGAGATTGTTTATTATCCTCTACCTCTATTAGTCAAGTATTTCCATTAATTCCTAGAAATATAGATATATTTTCTTTCAAAAATCCTAATTTGAAACATTCATGGTGCTTTCAAGAAAATGCTATATCATTTTACTATGTATACAGGTATAGTCTTTGGCATAGTAATACTTTTATCAAAAGAGAGCTTTTAGTTAGATTAGGGGGGTATAACGAATCTTTTAGAATTGTATCTGATTGGGAATTCTTTTTAAAGGCTTTATTTATTGAGGGTTGTACTATTGCTTTTTTTTCAACTCAAATAGCGCAGAATGAACCGGATGGAATATCGGCTCATGAGATGAAATTACATATGGCAGAACGCAAAAAAGTAACAGATATGTATTTCTCGGGAATTTCGATAGACTGCATGGAACTTGCAAAATACAAGAATTCGAGATTGATATCTTTATATGATAGAATAATAAAGGTAATCAAGTGTGTTTAACATATTATTATAATATTGGTTTAGTGAAAATCCTTCAAGTAGCTTCTGGTAATTTCTTTTCTACATATGGTGGTGGACAGGTTTATGTAAAAAATATTGTTGATGAAATGATGCGTCAACAGTGCTCCTTAATTATATTTTCTTTTTTAGATGATAGTAATGGAATTGAAAAGAGAAATTACAGAGGTATTGATTTATACGAAATAAAGAATGTTGAAAGGAGCGAACTACAACAATTGATACAAGCTATCCAACCTGATATCATTCATGCTCATAGTCAGAAAGCTTTAATGTGTACCATTGGACAAGCCTTGCATATACCTGTTATTGTAACGTCCCATCATGGTGGAATAGTTTGTCCTGCGGGAACATTGTTAAACTTCAAGGACGAAATTTGTAATGTTTCAGTATCTCATACAAACTGCCTGCCATGTGTATTACGGAATATTCGGAGTGGGAAGTATTGGTATCCATTTATGAAACAGTTATCAATGGAGCAATATATTTCTTTAGGGGAGAAATTGCAGGCTAAGCCTTTTATCCCTTTTATTACCCCTATTGGACAGTCTGCGTTATATATAAATTGTAAACAAAAAGAATGGCAAAGCATTGTAGAAGGATGTACCCGCATGATAGCTCCTTGTCATGCAATTAAAGAAGCGATGATACGCAATGGGTTGGATAAAAAAAAGATTATAGTAATTCCACACGGTATTCCTCTACCTTCCAATGTCTCTTCTCTCTCTTCTATCGGAAATGAGTGTGTTAAGTTTTTCTATGTAGGACGTATTTGTTATGTAAAAGGTATTCATGTCTTACTGCAAGCTTTTAACAGCTTGCAGCAAGATAACGTGGAATTACATTTGATAGGTGGTGCGGGTAATAAGGGAGAACGCAGATATATGGCTCAATTACAGAGAAAATATAAAAAAGATTCCCGTATTATTTGGCATGGAAAAGTTGAACCAGAACAAGTGTTTGATGAGATAAAAAATCTGCATGTTTTAGTATTACCCTCTATTTGTTTAGAAATCTTTGGGTTAAATATCTCCGAATCATTAGCTATGGGAAAACCTGTGTTAGCAACAAGATGCGGAGGTGCGGAAATGCAAATTGAAGATGGAGTGAACGGATGGTTGGTGGAGCCTAATGATGCGAAAGCCTTAAAAGCTAAGATGGAAGATATCATCAATGACGTTTCAATTATTCCTTCAATGGAGATGTCAGGAAGAAAAAGTGTAATATCCATTGAAGAACATTGCAAGATTTTAGTAAACTTATATAAAGAGAGTAAATTGTGAAAAAGAAGAAACTTCTCATTGATGTAAATTCCATAGTTCCTTATTATGTGTCAGGCAAGGTAAATGGCATAGGGCGTACTACATTGGAATTGCTACAAGCATTGGCAGATATAGATAATTTACCTTTTGAGATAGAACTGTATTCACAAAACATGAAAGGCATTGGTGGACGTAATACAGGATTACATTTTGAATGTTCTCATTTCTATTTACCACATCGGGAGAAATGGAATAAAATTCTGACAAAGTTTCCAATACGCGAATGGTTCACCGGATATGATATAATGCACATACCTCACAACTTTGAATATGTGCATTGTCCGGAAAAATGTATAGTAACATTGCATGATGCATTATTTATGCATATCCAGGAAAAAGCTTTCTCACATGAAAAAATGAAAGAAATTGTTCCTCCTTTTATTAATCAATGTAAACATATTATTACTTGCTCGGAATATTCAAAAAGGGATATTGTAGAAACAATGAAAGTTGATCCTCAGAAGATATCTGTCATTTATTGGGGGGTGAAACATGAAATATTTTTCCCTATGCAGGTATCCAAAGAAATACTAGTAAATGAATTGCCATTTCCTTTACGTAATACTGGCTATTTCCTGAGTGTATCATGTAATAATGAGAGAAAAAGGACAAATGTATTAGTCGAAAGTTACTTGCAATATAGTGAATGCGCATCTCCTGTGAACGATTTAGTTTTAGTATGGAGTAATCCTCCTGAAGAGTTGACAGAAAAGATTTCACATAGCAAAGTAAAAGATCATATTCATTTCTTATCTAACATATCAGATAAACAATTATCCCTTCTGTACAATGGAGCGACTGCCTTATTTTTTCCTTCCATGTTTGAAGGGTTCGGATTACCTCTATTAGAAGGAATGGCGTGTGGAACGCCAATAGTAACTTGCCGCAATTCCTCTTTGGATGAAATAGGGGGGGAAGTCGTTTTTTATCTGTCTGACCCCATAGATAAAAGCATTATTGAAATGATGAAAATGTTTGATACTGATAGTGTAGATTGTCGTCAAAAAGTAGAAGCAGGAATAAAACGTGCTTCTTTGTTTACATGGGAACGTACGGCAGAACAGACAGTGGAAGTATATAATTCATGTCTAACGGATTCTATCCGCAAAATATGTTAAAATACAACGCTTGCTATATTTTCTTGCTATATTCGCACAATAGTTTATCTAAAGACTAAGTGATGGCAACAATACAGATTAAAAATATAGGTCCGATTACTGATACAGGGATAATACCTTTGACTTCAGTTATGTTAGTGATTGGTAAACAAAGTTCCGGTAAAAGTACATTTCTGAAGATTTTATGTTTTTGTAGATGGATGGAAAAACTGATTATGGTATCTGATGAAGAAGCTATATCTCAATATACACATAATCTGAAATTCCTGAAAAGCATGAAACAGTTTCATCGGTTTAATGACTCTTATTTTTCATCTGCAAGTTCTATCCGTTATGAAGGCGATACAATCACAATCACGATGGAGAATATTCTCAGTGATGTGAAGATTCTGCGGAAACCGGAGTTTGAAACAGTCAGGTATAATACTAAACTAAGTTTCATTCCTTCGGAACGTAATTTGGTGTCTGTAATTAGAAATATAGATCAATCGTATCGGTCTGCGGAAAGTGATGTGCTGTTCAATTATATTTTTGAATGGGGGGAAGCGAAAGATTCCTATACGGCAGAACATCCTAAGCGATTGTCGTTTACAGACAATATAGAATATATCAATGATGGTGGAAACGATTTGGTCCGACTGATTAATGAGAATAAGATGATACCGGCTTATTATGCTTCCAGTGGCGTGCAGTCTGCCATGCCGTTAGATGTAATGGCTGATTATTTCACCGGTCTTGTGGGTAAAAATGCAAGTGTCAGTAAACACGACTTGGCAAACACATTGGCAAGGTATTTGGGCAAAGATAAGGAACTGACTAATGAAATGCTTAAAAGCATATCAAATAAGATGAAATATCAGTCGGTTCAATTATTTATTGAAGAACCGGAGCAGAATCTTTATCCGGATTCGCAGAGGAATCTTACTATCAATCTGGTTTGTGCTTTGAAACAGGCCATGCCTAAAGGTAGGGGAGATAGTCTGTTGGTTATGACTACACACAGCCCTTATATACTTTCCACTTTGAATGTTCTTATAGCCGAGGCGTATGCGATGGACGCGAAGCCAAAGTCTGACAAATTGCGGAATATAGTAAATAAAGAGTGTCTATTCCCTTTATCTGCTTATTCTGCCTATTATATTCAGGAAGATGGCAAGTTTGCGGATATTATAGACAAGGATATTACGATGATTAGCGGAAATGAATTGGACGGGGTTTCCGATTGGGTGGATGACAAGATAGCTCGGATAAATGAAGTGCTTTATGGTACAAAAAGATAAAATATAACTTCATACAATAATCTTATTTTTTAGGATAGCGTTCCTGCATTTAATTATTCATCTTTTGTGAAAATTTTAATAACTATACCGTGCCTTCTTACCGGAGGCACGGAGATACAAACATTGAATCTTGTACGTGCATTAGTACAGGGGGGACATCAAGTTATAGTAACCTGTTACTTTGAGTATACTCCGGCAATGGTACAAAGTTATCAGGATAATGGTAGCAAAGTAATTTGTTTGAGTCCAAACGGTATGCGAATAGGCGGATGGAAAGGTATATTATTCTTATTTAAGGGGCTGAAAAAAGTAATAAGAAATGAACGGCCGGATATTGCCCATGTACAATATATGGCTCCGGGAGCTATCCCCATTTTTCTTTTACGGTTGTTGGGCATGAAGAATATTATTGCCACCACACATACGGCAGCAGATATTTATCCCAATCTTCGTTTGATACACTTTGTTCAAAAGTACTGTGTGCGTGTGTTCACCTGTATCACTATGCGTGCGGAAAAGTCTTTTTTCGGAAGTGCAGAACTCTATAACTCAAGCACAATATTGAAAAAACGAAATCATTTCACCATTTACAATGCCTTGCCACCTTATATTCATATTCGCGAGGAACAGAAACCTTTTTCTGACGGACAAATCACATTAGGAGTAGTTAGCCGTTTGGAACGAATTAAAGGGATGGATTTGGTTGTCCCCGCATTTGCCAAATTGAAAAAACAATATACGGACATTCAGCTATTAGTGGTGGGGGACGGTTCACAAAGGAGTATAATGCAAGAACAGGCGATAGAACTGGGAGTGAATGATAGTGTTGAATGGATGGGACGACAGGAACAGCCTTGCCTGCAATCATTGTATGACCGGATTGATATTCTCTTAATGCCATCACGTAGTGAGGGATTTGGACTGACTGCTATTGAAGGTATGGCTCGCGGTTGCGTGGTAGTGGCTTCAGATACCGGAGGATTGCCGGAAGTTGTAAAAGATGGAGAAACAGGACTTTTGCATCAGGTAGAAGATGTCGAAGATATGACTGCCAAAATACAATCCTTATTGGAGAGCAGGATGAGGATTATCCAGCTTTCCCGAAATTCAGTTTCGTATGTATCACAATTCAGTTTTGCAAAATATGCTGCGGCATTTTGTAACTTATACGAACGTATAAAACATATAAATTGATTTATCCGGATGTATCTATTGAATTATCTTTATTTCATTATTATCACAGGCTTTGGCATTAAGTTTCTGTTTCAGCGTGCAGGAAAAGTGCGCCACCCTTTGAATAAGGAACAGATGCTTAGTTTCGACGGTCCGGAGTTGTTTTGGACGTTAACTTTCTCTACCGGCTTGTTAGCGCTTTCTGCTCCGGGAGCACTCGACTTGATGGCTATCCGGCTTTTAGTACTTGAATGCCTTTGTTTGATAGGTTTGTTTGTGGTGAAACGGAAACCGGTATGGAGTGCGGTGAGTATTTTCTATTTGCTTTATATCGCTTGGTTACTGATAGGACTTTCTTATTCTCCTGCTCCTTCCTATGGCTTCCGGATTATTCTGAAATATTTGTATCCATTATGTATTATGCTGTTTGCCTCGGCTGTGGTACGTGACGAAGAAGTGTTTCTAAAAGCGGGATTGTGTGCTCGATGGGTAGCGGTAGTTTGCCTTATTTTTGCTGTGGTTCCAGGAATAGGTATTCTCGTACCCGGTGTGTTCTGGTATAGTACCGCTTGTGCTATTCACTTCATTTCTATGTGTATATTTTCGTTGGCTCTTTTTTACCATAGTGGACATAAGAAGATCAATTTCTATTTAGCTATATTATTTATGATTCCATGTATACTATGGGTATTTCGTACAAGTATTATGGGAACTACATTGGCTTTGATGGTCTTTTTCTTTTTTCGGTATAAACTGAAGTCTATACCTGTCATTGTTGGTTGTCTGTTTTTATTCATTATTACTATTTTCTTTATTCCAAGTATCAAAGAAAAGATGTTTTATAAAGATGATAATAAAAGTATCCAAACATTACGAAGTGGAGAGATTAGTATGGATGATATAAATAGTAATGGACGTTTTGCTATGTGGGAGTGGTCATTGAATAAGTTTTATCAGAATAGAGAGTTGTACGGAACAGGGACCGGAAATTTGCAAGAGACATTTTATGCATTAAGACATCCGTTTGGTACTATTAGAATATGTCATAATGATTATGTACAGATTTTATGTGATAATGGGATAATAGGAATTGCTCTTTTTGGGGGGAGTTTTTTGTTTCTGATTTTCCATTGTTTTAGCGTTTATCAAGATAAACGTTACGGAATAGCCGTGCATATCTGCGCTATTACAGCAGGAGCTTCTTCTGCCGGAACATTATTGACTATGTATACAGATAATGTGATTAATTATACAATGGCTACACTTTCTTATCCTTGCGGCTTTTATGGAATGATGTTGGGATTGATTGTAGGTACTAAAATGAAAAAAGATGTTGTTTAATACTCCTCAATATTTATTGTTTCTCCTGGTGATATTAGTTATGCTGTGGATAACTAATAAGTGGGCGGGGTTACTTTTTAGAAATACCTTGCTCTTAGTAGCATCCTATTATTTTTATGCCAATTTACATATAGGATTTGTTGGATTATTAGTTTATATCACTTTAGTTAATTATTTTGGGGGAATATGGATTATTAGTGAGCAGAAAAGAGGATTAAGTGGTAAAAAAGCAGTTGCGGTCAGTATTTTGCTATCATTATTGGTTTTGATTTTTTTCAAATATGCTTATTTCTTTAATGATTCTATTTTATTGCCGATAGGACTGTCTTTTTTCACTTTTCAAGCCCTGTCATATAGCATTGATATTTATCGTGGAAAAATAAAACCTGAAACTAGTTTTATTAATGTGGCATTATTTGTTGCATTTTTCCCAACATTACTTTCCGGTCCTATCGAAAGGGCAAGGAATCTGTTACCACAATTGCGAGAGAGGCTATTATTTAATGAAGATAATATTATAGCAGGAGCAAAATTATTTATATGGGGGCTTTTCAAGAAAGTTGTTATTGCAGACAGACTTGCAGAATATGTGAATATGATTTACGGTAATCCGGAGGCTCATACTGGAAGTACGCTAGCTATAACTGCTGTTTTTTACAGTTTTCAGATTTATGCTGATTTCAGTGGTTATGCCGATATGGCAATTGGTTCAGGTCGGATGATGGGGATTAAATTGATGGAGAACTTTAATTTTCCTTATTGCGTCAATTCTTTTAAAGAATTTTGGAGAAGATGGCATATTTCTTTAACCTCTTGGTTTACCGAATATGTATATATATCGATGGGAGGAAATCGCGTCAATAAAGCACGTTGGATCTTAAATATTTCTACGGTCTTTCTTTTAAGCGGAGTTTGGCATGGAGCTACCTATTCTTTCATTTTATGGGGAATGATTCATGCGTTACTCTATTTATTGGAGTATTATTGTGGTCCTAAACGTCCGAATATTATTTACCATTTGTATGTATTTATAATGATAACATTTGCCTGGATATTCTTCCGTATCGAAGATAGTGGTACTGCTTGGAATACGGTTGTGCATATCTGTACAAATTTAATCTCTCCTTTTTATTGGGGAAGTTCTATGTTTACTACTATGTTGACTATGGCTCTATTGCTTATTTTTATTTTGCGGGAGTATTTGTCTTATAAAGAAATAGGTAAGGAGAAGAGCAATTATGAAGTTATAATTCTATTATTGAGTATTGCTCTGTTTGGGGTAAGTAGTGAACAATTTGTTTATTTCCAATTTTGATACAAATGAAGAAAATTCTATTATGTTTTTGGTATATAATAGCGTTTATTGCCGTTGATAGGGGTTTGGGAATATTTATAAATGAAGGTTTGAATCGCTATTTTGGTCTCAATCAACATTCGGAAGTGCTGTTGATAGGGCATTCACATCTAATGTTAGCCACTGATAAAGCAAAATTAGAAACTGCATTGAATTGTAGAATTTCAAAATATTGTAGGGAAGGTGTTAATGTAGCTGACCGTTACCAGATGGTGAAACAATATCTTGAATCCCCTTATAGTGATTCTTTGAAAATAGTACTTTATGGCGTTGACCAGTTTATGTTTACAGGAACAGGATTAAGTAGCAATTCCTATAAATTATTTTATCCTTTTATGGACGAAAAAAATATTGATCAATATATTTATGATAGTACAGACCGATACGACTATTGGCTACACAAGTTGTTTTGTTCCACTCGCTATTCAGATGCACTTCTTAATAGTTCGATAAGGGGATGGCGGCATGATTGGAGTAATTATAAAAGTGGATTCTTAAAGGTAGAGGATTTGAGAGAACAGATAACGAAAGGGCAACAAAGGCATATAGCTTTTGAACCGGAATTGATGGAAACTTTTGAACGAACTTTGCAATTATTGGTTGAAAAAAATATAAAAGTGATATTGGTGAATACTCCTATTGCGAATTTATTAAATCAATATGAACCAGAACAATATGAAAAGATAATAAGCTATTTCCATGATAAAGCGAAGAGTTCTCCTTTTATTTATTATTGGGATATGAATCCGGAGTATTCAGAGCGATATGAATTATTCTTTGATCCTATCCATTTAAATCCTCAAGGTCAAAAAGTGGCTAATGACAAAATTATAGAATTGTTTGAATGTGATTTATGATATCAGTAGTAATACCTCTTTATAATAAAGAAAAACAAATAGCAAATACACTACATTCTGTATTGCGGCAGACTTTCCAAAATTTTGAAATTGTAGTAGTAAATGATGGTAGTACGGATAACAGTGTACAGGAAGTCGAGAAAGTGAACGACATCCGTATTCGAATTGTTCATCAAAATAATGCAGGAGTCTCTGCTGCTCGTAATAAGGGAATTGAAGAAGCACGATATGATATAATTGCTTTCCTTGATGCGGATGATGAGTGGAAAGCGGAATATTTGGAAACCCAATACTATTTATTTCAGAAATATCCGCAATGCAGTGTGTTTGCTTGCGGATATGAGTTTTCAGATAGTAATGGAAATGTTTCAGGTACAATTATTCGTAAACTTCCGTTTCAGGAGGAAGATGGAGTTTTGACCAATTATTTTGAGGTGGCAAGTAATTCACATCCTCCGATATGGACTTCTGCAATAATGGTCAAAAAAGAAGCAATTCAAGCTATTGGTGGTTTCCCGGTGGGCATTAAATCTGGAGAAGATTTATTGACTTGGGCACGATTAGCTGTTCATAATGAAATAGCATATTCCAGAAAAATAATGGCTATATTCCACGTAGAGGGGTATAATGTTTCGGAAAAGCCAAAGCGGATACCGGCAGAACAAGACTTGGTGGGAAATGAATTATCCGCCTTGTGGTACCTTTACCATCCGTCTTATATGAAACAATATATTTCTCATTGGCACAAAATGCGTAGTTCCATTTATATGCGGCTCAATATGAGAAGAAAGAGTATGAATGAGGCTCTGAAAGGATTGCAATACTCTCCCTTGAATTATAAACTTTATCTATATATATTGTTGGATTTATTGCCAACTAAAATTAGACCTTTTTAAAAATGCCTGCACCTATTGTAATTTTTGCCTTTAACCGTCCCGAAGCTTTATTAAAACTTAAAGAAACATTAGAAAGAAATACGCTTTATGAAGAATCGGAAAAGTATGTTTTTGTAGATGGAGCACGTAATGAAGGAGAATGTGCCAAAGTGGAGGAAGTTGTCTCTATAGCTCGGAAAATAACTTCAAATGTCACAGTGGCAGAAAAAAATAAAGGACTGGGAAGTTCTATCATCGAAGGAGTAACCACGGTAATTAATCAATATCATAAAGTGATTGTTCTTGAAGATGATCTGATATGTTCTGAAAATTTTCTGTCATACATGAATCAGGCACTTGATTTTTATCAGAATAATTCACGGATTTTCTCTATTTGCGGGTATGGGTTGAAGATAAAACGTCCAATGGGATATATTGGAGACGTTTATTTGTCCGGTCGCTCTTCTTCGTGGGGATGGGGCACTTGGAAAGACCGATGGGAACAAGTGGATTGGGAAATGAAGGACTGGAAAGAATTGAGCTCAAACAGGAAAATGCAGAAAGCATTCAATAAAAATGGCAGTGATATGTTTACCATGTTGAAAGGATATATGGAAGGAAGAAACCGTTCATGGGCAATACGTTTCTGTTATAGTCAATTTAAGTTGGGTAAATATTCTGTTCATCCTTTTCTTTCTAAAATAGACAATAAAGGTTTTGGAGAGGATGCAACAAATTGCAGACAGACTTATTCGCGATTTAAGGTAAATATAGATAAAGAACTTAGTAATAGTTTTTCTTTTGATAAGAATATTGTACCGAATAGTGATATTGAGCGACAATGTCGTAAGTATCATTCCATATTGATAAGACTATATAGTAAAATACGGAGAATATTACATATATAAATGGCTGACTTTTAGTGTCCGCTATCCGTTGATATTTGCTATTATTCTGCAATTGTTGGAACCGCTCTTTCCGTTAATGAGAAAAATATATCTATCGTCTAAATAAATAAAAACATGAATATAGCAATCGTAGGAACCGGTTATGTCGGTTTGGTTTCCGGCACGTGCTTTGCCGAGATGGGAGTGAATGTGACGTGCGTTGATGTTAATAATGAAAAAATAGAAAAGCTGAAGAAAGGGGAGATTCCCATCTATGAACCCGGATTGGAAGAAATGGTATTGCGTAACCATCGGGAAGGCAGACTGAAGTTTACAACAGACATTACTACGTGTCTGGATGATGTAGAACTTGTATTTAGTGCCGTAGGAACTCCACCGGATGAGGATGGCAGTGCAGATTTGACGTATGTACTCGAAGTAGCCCGGACTGTGGGACGCAACATGAACAAATATCTGGTATTGGTAACAAAATCTACCGTTCCGGTAGGAACGGCACAGAAAGTAAGAGCGGTCATTCAAGAAGAACTGGATAAACGGGGAGTGCAGATTCCGTTTGATGTGGCTTCCAACCCCGAGTTTCTGAAAGAGGGAGCAGCTATTAAAGATTTTATGAGTCCCGATCGTGTAGTGGTAGGAGTCGATTCTGAACGTTCGAAGGAGCTGATGACTAAATTGTACCGTCCATTCTTGTTGAATAATTTTCGGGTTATTTTTACGGATATTCCATCAGCGGAAATGATAAAGTATGCGGCCAATTCAATGCTTGCCACTCGTATCAGTTTTATGAATGATATTGCTAATCTTTGCGAATTGGTAGGTGCGGATGTCAACATGGTACGAAAGGGCATTGGAAGCGATAGCCGTATAGGAAGCAAGTTTCTTTATCCAGGTTGTGGCTATGGAGGTTCATGTTTCCCGAAAGATGTGAAAGCGTTGGTGAAAACAGCAGAAAAGAAAGGCTATGTAATGAAAGTGCTGAAAGCTGTGGAAGAAGTGAATGAGCACCAGAAAGAACTCCTTTTTCATAAGCTTGAGAAATATTATGGAGGTGCGTTGAAAGGAAAGACGATTGCTATCTGGGGATTAGCCTTTAAACCCGAAACGGATGATATGCGGGAAGCTACCTCTTTAGTAATTATCCGTCTGTTGAAAGATGCAGGTTGCAAAATACGTGTGTATGATCCGGTAGCAATGGATGAATGTCATCGGCGTATAGGGAATGATGTGGAGTATGCTGTCGATATGTACGATGCGGTGTTGAATGCTGACGCTTTACTACTGTTGACGGAATGGAAACCTTTCCGTTTACCGAGCTGGGGAGTGTTACAAAAGTCTATGAACCGGTCTGTTATTATAGATGGACGAAACATTTATGATGGCAAAGAATTGAGGCAATTAGGCTTTGATTATTACTGTATTGGTCAATAGAGATGAAAATTCTTCTCGTCCACAACAACTACGGTAAATATAGCGGTGAAGAGGCTGTGGTTGATAAAATGGCTTCAATGTTCCGTGAGCATGGACACGAAGTGTGTTTCTATCGCTTAACCACAGAAAGGAGTCGTGAGAGCTTATCCGGGAAGATAAAAGGTTTCCTTTGTGGCATTTATTCCCCATCAGGGGTGAAGGGCTTGCGGGAGATATTGGAACGGGAAAAGCCGGATGTTGTGAATGTACACAATCTCTACCCTTTCATTAGTCCTGCCGCTTTATTTGAATGTAAGAAGGCGAAAGTACCGGTAGTAATGACGGTTCACAATTTCCGTTTAATTTGTCCGACGGGGCTATTTATGCGTAATGGCAAGCCTTGTGAGGTTTGTCTAAAAAAGAGAAATGAGTGGAGCTGTATCCGATATAACTGTGAGCATTCCTATCTCAAATCTGTGGGATATACGTTACGAAATGTATACGCTCGCTGGACGGGGGCATATAAAGATAATGTAAATACATTTGCTTGTATTACGGAGTTTCAGGAAGAGAAACTGATGGAAGCCGGATTTGATAAAAACAAAATAGTTGTGATTCCCAATTCGATAGATGCACCATCGGGGTATGAAGCAACATTGGGAAGCTACATAGCATATATCGGCAGGTTAAGTTACGAAAAGGGATATGACTTGTTGGTGGAAACAGCTCGCAAACATCCGGAAATTCAATTCTGTTTAGCAGGGGCAAAGAGAGAAGATACTAATATCGCTTTCCCTGAGAACGTGCGATTAATGGGGTATTTGAAAGGGAAGGAGTTGGAATCTTTTATAAAGAACGCCCGTTTGGTGGTGATACCGAGTAGATGTTATGAAGGTTTTCCTATGGCTATTTTGGAGGCGGCACAGTTTGGCAAACCTTGTATCGGTCCCGATCATGGTGGATTTACTGAAATTATAGGCAAAGGAGAGAGTGCTATCGGACGATTGTTTAAACCGAATAATCTGAATGACTTGGAAAAACAAGTCCTGACTTTGTGGAATCAACCTGTATTAACAGAGGAACTTGGACGTAAAGCCTATGAAAAGCTCCGGAAAGAATACTCATCGGAAGTCGTTTATAGGAAATGGGATGAATTGTTTACTAAGATACTTTATGGATAATATGCCCTTAGATTTAGATATTAGTGAGCTTTTGCCAATGGATATACACGAATGGGATAATTTGCGTAATACTCCATTGCCTTATTGTTTTTCTGACGAAGAATTTGAAAAAGAAATTGAAGAATCAGAAAAGAGTGGATGGGCAGAAGACAATGATGTGAATACATTTATAATTAAGTGGAAGAACTTAAAATAAAATCCCTAATAAATCAATGAATAATGAAAATGAAAACACAAACCTCTGTAACTTTGAGAGGGGGGGGACAAAAAGCGTGCCAAACTACGTATTCTTGGTCTTGATATTATTAGAAGTCTGGCAATCTTATTTGTAATAGCCGGACACTTTTTTGTCTTACATACTCCGTTTCGCTCTACTAATTTTGAAGGCTTATCCTTGTTCCTACAAGCAGGGATTATCCCTTTGTTTCAAACGGGAGTTCCATTGTTCATCATGCTGACCGGATACCTGAATACAAATAAAGTATCAGAGAAAAAATACTATCGGGGAATGTGGAAGGTGCTGATTGCCTACGTTTTCTTTTCAATATTGACCCTTGTTTTTAGAAAATATTATTTGCATGAGGATCTTTCATTATTCAAATCAGGACTCAAGATTCTTGATTTCTCGGCAATCCCTTATGCGTGGTATATTGAGATGTGGATTGGTCTATTTCTTTTCACTCCATTTTTAAATCTTTTATATAAGGCTATTCCCACTCAAAAACAGAAAATGGTGTGGATAGGGATATTGTTTGCGATGACAGCTATTCCTGATTTGTTTAATCGTTATGGCTTTCATCTGGTTCCCGGATTCTGGCAGACTTGTTATCCTTTGATGTTTTTCTTTATTGGGAGTTATGTAAAAGAATATCAGCCTAAAATTAATCCATTATGTGGATGGGGAATAATTATAATATGCTGTTTGATTAATCCCGTTTTCAATATATTGTTCGTCCATAATCATTTATTGATTCAAATAGCGGGAGGATCTTCCGGTGTGTTTGGGGCCATCATAGCCGTTATCTTCTTTTTGTTAGTTTATCAGCGAGATATTCAAGTTCCGCTGATGAGGAAAATATTTACCAAAGTTTCTTTATTGTCACTGGACGTTTATTTGTGTTGTTATATATTCGATGCAATTTATTATCCGTGGTTTAAGGAACATTATTTTATCAACCAGTCTCAATTCGGAATGTTCTTTTTTGTGATTGTTCCTTTGGTATTTATCTCATCGTTGATATTAGCACAGGTAAAGGAATGGTTATTTCAAATATTCAAAGTGAATCATTTTTGGTCATAAAAATATGAAAGAAAGGGATTTTTTTATTGATGTGTTGAAAGGCTGGGGAATTATATTAGTGATTTGGGGACATTCTAGCCAATTCCTATTTAACGAAATATATTCTTTTCATATGCCTTTATTCTTTTTTCTGTCGGGATGTTTTTTTAATTGGAAGATGAGTTCTAAGGATTTTGTGAAGAAGAAAGTACGCCAATTACTTATTCCTTATTTTATATTCTTTTTATTAAGCTGTCTCTATTATATGATATTATTAGCCTTAACAGGAAGATTTAGTCTGGAAACATTATTTATGCTAGAGGGGATATTTCCGATAAACAATGAAATAATAAATACTCCTTTATGGTTTTTATATGCATTATTCTGGATGTCTTTACTATATTATATCATAAGAAGATATTTTCAGAATGATTTACTTATTATTTTAATTTGTCTGCTTATAAATGTATTGCACTATATCTTGAAAGAGAATAATATATTGCAACCTTGTTTTATTGGAAGAGCAATGCAAGGTTTACTGTTTATTCATTTGGGATATTGCTGGTATTCATTTTATAATAACACAAAAAGGGCTACCTCAAATAAAAGTATTGATATGATCTGTTTTGCAATTTCATTCATTTTATTTATAATATTATTTATAGGGAAGGGACATCTTACTGGTATAGCTCTAGAGTTTTATACTTTACTCCTCGCAGTTACAGGTATTGTTTTTACGATATGTTTATTTGCTCTGCTGTATAATAAAATGAAAATGACAGATCGAATTCTGACTTATTTAGGTTCCCGTACTTTATGCCTATTTGCCTTACATCTTCCTTTATTTGAAATTGCTAGACCTATAGCCCGATATCTTTTTGGAGCAGATAATTTTGGGTATGATATTACTGTTTTTACGATTTCATTAATATCGTCAATTGTTATAGGTGAATTTTTAATGTTGTTATTTCCTAGATATTTAGGAAAAAGCATTATCCTGAAATATATTTAATAATATTTTTTATGGAACAATACTTCAACATCAACTACGAATTTGACAAACAAAGCGTTTTCTCTTCCATCGACCGCCAACTGCAAACTTCCTCTCCCGGCTACATCTGTGTGGCGGACGGGGTTATACTGAACACGGCCAACAGGAAGCCGGACTATCTGGAAGTGGTGAACGGCAGTATGTTCTCTATTTGCGACAGCAGTTATGTGCCGCTTTATCTGCGCTGGCTCTATGGAATTGAGCGGAAGCAGTATTGCGGAAGTGAAATCTTTATGGACATCATCCGGCAGAAAAAGTACCGGATGTTTTTCATGGGGACTTCACAGGGCACTTTGCAAGGGCTTAGCTATCATCTTTCACAGATTGACGAACGTATCAATGGGATGACTTTTTATGAACTTCCGTTTTGTAATGTAGAAGACTTCGATTATCCCGGAATTGCACGGATGATAGATGAAGATGGTGCGGACATCATCTGGGTGGCTCTGGGTGCTCCGAAACAGGAGATATTCATGAGCCGTCTGAAGCCTTATCTGAAAAGGGGAGTGATGATTGCCGTCGGAGCCGCCTTTAAGTTTTATAGCGGGACGGATGTGAAGCGCGCTCCCCATTGGATGGTTAAGATGCATCTTGAATTTGCCTATCGCATCTTTAGCGAACCCAAGAAACAGTTGAAACGCTGCGCCTGGATTGTGTATACACTTCCCGGATTGTTGTATCGGGAATGGAGAAAAAAGAAACTTGCTACCAATTTCATTCGATAATCACCCAACACCCTGATTTATTACTCCCTTCACGCCTTATATAACCTGCGTCACGAAGTTCCTTGATTTTCTTTTCAATAGCACGGCGTGTCACAGAAAGAGTGTCAGCTATTTCGTCAAGTGTTATGCTTGAGTTATGACGAATCAACTCAATAATTTGTCCCGAACTTATCCCGAATTTAACCCGAACTTTATCCCGAACTTCAGAGTATTCGCTCTGGGGCAGGGGACTTCCTTGATGATTTTTTAAAGCATCCAGAATCTCTTGCAGCATAAAGTCAATGAAAGGTCCGGAATTGGCTGCTGCTGTGCTGGCTTGAATAGCGTTATAATAAGCCTCTTGGTTGGCATACACCATATTTTCCACAGGGAGATGTTCAAATAGAGGGTGTAATTTCCCTAATATGAGTGATTGCCATAATCTGCCGGTTCTTCCATTACCATCACTAAATGGATGTATAAACTCAAATTCATAATGGAATACACAACTGCGAATGAGCAAATGATCTTTTGCCTCTTTAAGCCATTCGAACAAATTGATTATCAATTCCGGAACTCTATTGGCAGGAGGCGCCATATGGACCAATCCTTTCTCAGAGAATACACCAACGCCACCACGTCGGAATCTGCCTGCATCATCGGTAAGCGCCATCATCATCGTACCATGTGCTTTTAATAAATCGTCTACACTGAATGGATTCAAGCTGCTATATAACTCATACGTCTTTATCGCATTCTTTACCTCTTGAATCTGGCGTAGTGGCGCTATAACAGTCTTGCCTTCTATGATATCCTTCACTTCATCTTCGGATAAAGTATTTCCTTCTATGGCCAACGAACTGTGAATTGTTCTTATCCGATTAGCTTTTCGCAATTTCATCGCATCACTCTGTTCCAAACGGATGGCATAACGTTCTATCTGTCCGGATATTTCCGCAATCAGATTAATGGCATGAGCAGATATGGTGAAAGGAGGTGTATACATATATCAGTTGAATGATTCGGTTCATAATAGATGGAACAAAAATACGAAAAAATATCAGTTTATACAAAATAAAAAGGCGGTTCATCCATCCGAACCGCCTTTATTATCCACATACCTCTTATTTTAAGAGGAACCGCTATTCCTACAAATCTTCATACTCTTTCCTCGCATCGAAGCATGGGCACGCTTTATGAACATTCGCGCTCAACTGATAATGCCCTACAATCTTAGCTTCGGGATACAGTCCTTTCAACTCACCCAATACCCGGCGGAGCGTTTCTTTTTGCGAAGCGGTTCTGGTATCCGTCGGCTTACCCAATTCATCCAGTCCACCTTCATAGCAAATCGATAAACTGTGCAGGTTGAATCCGAGCGCGTGTGCGCCAATCTCACTCATTGGGCGGGTGTGGTGCAGCGCGCCATCCTTCGTCACATAAAAATGATACCCGATACATTTGAAGCCACGTTTCAGATGGCATTGGAGCAACTGCCCCTCCGTGAAGGGAATATTCGCACGGGTAGCACTGCAATGCACAACGATATACAGAATGCTGCGCGGCACATATTCCTCCTTCAACGAGAACTCTTTCAACTCTTTCATTCGATCCGGCCGTTTAGATATGTCCCATACAAGACGTTACACCCAGAGCAGATACGATTGAAGTAGCTACTGTAATAATGATCTGTAAAATTTGTTTCCAAATAGACTTTTTCATAATTCTTGAATTTTTAAATTAATACCACCAAACATCCTAGATCTTATTCTGCCGGATCCGGAGCTTCTCCATTATTGCCGTCGTCCGGGTTTCCACTGCCACCGTTTCCGCCATCCGGCTTCCCGTCCGGATCGGGGACAACCGCTTCATCGCTTTCCCCTTTCTTGACCAGCGTATACTTCATCGCCTTACACATATCCAGCAGCATATTGCCCGGACGGAAGCGGACACGCGAGGTCTTGATACAGGTGGCCGCCTTAAATTTCTCTGCCGTTTCCGTTGCATTGCCGGTGGCAATCGTTACACGGAAACTGCCCATATCGCCCAGAAGGACAATATTACCCAACGCCAACTGATTCTTCATCTCCAACAAAAACTCCGTAATGCAACCCTTCAACTCACCGATAGAATAGGAGGAACGCTCCGACACACGGCTGATTACTTCGTCCGTATCCACTCTGCGGTTGCTGCGTGCCATCGCATAAAACTTAGCTGCTTCTTGTGGTTTCAACGGATTCTTACGCTCTACCACTACATACTTTTGTGCCATAAACTTAATTTTTTAATTGATAATTTTTAATTGTTCTGTAATCGATTACACTGCAAAGATAGCACATCCGAAAGGGGGAGTGGACGACACCGAACGACACTGAACGATGGTTATTGTTTTTGACTGAACATTTGCTTCATTGCATAAAAAAGAGTACCTTTATAGCATTAACCAAAGAATAACTCAATAGAAAATGGAAGAAGAAAAATTTCGTGTGAGATGTTACGATAAGAATGAGTTGGCGAAGATGTATTTCCCCAAACTGAGCGATCATGTGTCTGTGGCGAAACTCCGCCGCTGGATGCGCAACTGTACCCCTCTGATGGAAGAGCTCGCAACGGGAGATTTTCATCCCAAACTGAAAATGTTCAGCGCACGGGAAGTACGCCTGATCGCGCGCTATCTGGGCGAGCCGGATGGATATGTACCGGCACAGGGACATCCGGACATCAATTGACTGCATTTTCAGAATAAAACGACTGCTTCTTCCGGATAAGACAACGGTACTTCCCGGACGATACGACCGCTCTTTTCACTTGAAAGGAGCGGTCGATTTGTTAGATAAATACGGTTGATTTCATGCAGGCAACCGCTCGATCAGACACAAAGATACGGTCGTTTGCGCATAGTTGATTTCCCGGCTGGCCGACACCTAACGGGTGGTATTTTTCTTCATCCATTCCAAGTCGGGCTCGTAATCCACCAGCTTCGTCATACTCTTGTCGTGGCGGAAGTAAATCTCACCGGTAGGTCCGTTACGATGTTTGGCAATATCGATTACTCCCAATCCTTCAGTCGGGTAACCGCTTCTACGGTCTGTCTCACGACCGGACAGGCTGGGACGGGAAAGCATCAGTACGAGATCGGCGTCCTGTTCGATAGCCCCGCTCTCACGAAGGTCGCTCAGAGCGGGACGGCCGTCGGGATGTCCCTCCACGTTACGGTTCAACTGGCTGAGAAGTATCACGGGGATATGCAACTCTTTAGCTATCATTTTCGCTTTCCGGCTCGCTTGAGCCACCTCCTGTTCGCGGTTACGGTTGTGCTGGTCGCTCTTCATGTCGCAGAGTTGCAGATAGTCGATGAAAAGACAATCGCAATCCCCCTTACTTTGCAGCAGTTTGGCGGACGTGCGGACATAATCCATGCTCACCGACGGATTATCGTCGATGTAAATAGGGAGGCGCGACAGCTCCGTCGATGCCTCATGGACCTCCCGGAGTTCGGACGGAGTAAGCGCCCCGCTCAGCAAGTGGGCGGGAGAAACCTCCTTCGTAGCCGCCAGCAGCCAGCGGTCTCCCAAGCGTTCCCCTTGCATTTCGAGACTGTACACGGCAATGTGATAACCGGCGGAAGCGGCGGCACGTGCCAGATGCAGCGCAAAAGCCGTCTTTCCCACCGACGGACGGGCGGCGATGATTATCAGGTCGCCCGGTTGCCAGCCGCACGTCAGGCGGTTCAGCTCGTTGAATCCCGTCGGCAAGCCGGTAACTCCGTTCTTGTTCGAGGCGACACGTGTCTCTATCAGTTCCACAGTATCCTCCATCAATTGCAGCATGGAACGGAGATGTTCGGACATCCCGCATTCCTTTTCCAATTGGTCGAGAAGGGTATGCGCATCCGCCAGCGTGTCGGCTATGTCCGTTGTCTCGTCGGCAGCCTGTGCCAGCAGTTTATGGAATCCCAAGATCGCTTCACGGCGGATATACTTCTGTTGCAGGATACGGGCATGGTACTCCAGATGCGCGCTGGACGCTACGCGTGTGGTAATGCTTACCAATGCATAAGGACCTCCGATGAAGTCGAGTTTGCCCCTTCGTGTGAGTTCTTCCTTTACGGTCATGAGGTCTATGACCTGCCCTGCACGGTACATACTCTGCAGGGCGGCATAGATTTCACGGTTCTTCTCAATGTAGAACACTTCCGGGCGCAATATTCCGGCAACCAATGTGATCGCCTTGCTCTCTATAAGGCAGGCGCCGAGTACGATTTCCTCGAGCTCGGTGTCCTGCGGGTTTACAATGTCATCCATGAATCGTTTCAATAATCATATTCATCCAGAAACGCTTTGTCCGACAGATAAGTGCTTGCCTGCATACAGTATTTCGTATCCGTCAGATGATCGTAATACTCGTCAATCTGCCGTATGCTCATACTGCGTTCGCGGGGAGAAAGTTTCTTCCATTCCCGTCTGGCACGGCCGATATTGACCCTTTGCTTTTGGGTTACCTCGTGATATTTCTCCCAGAAAACCTCGAAGGTGACACCACCCGTTTCTTCACGTGCCGCCTCACGGTGTCTCTGTCCGATCAGCAAGTCATAGTCGGGGATACGGATGTGCGTGATGTACGGATTGACCACTCTTTCAATGATCCCTTCTTCGTACATCCTATCGAAGAAACGGCGTGTGCGGCTGAGTTTCCATCCGAACACTTTCGCCCAGTGGGTGAGGGAGATCACCGATTCTCCCCTCCGGCATTCGAAGGTCTGACCGTTGACGCGACACGTCACAGTGCTGTAATTGACATGGGTTAATACCAAGATGAACGCTTCGAAACTGCCCGTTGCGTTTTTAGTCATCTTCATTTGTTCCTCGAATAAGACTTTAGGGAAGAGGATGTAGCCCTTTTTCAGCATTTCTGCTATTGATTTGTTCATAACTGAATATTATTAATTCGGCTCAAAGGTATACCGTTTATTTGAACCGGGCAATTGTGCGGTTCATTCCGGTTCAAAGTGATGTTTTCGGCTCACGCCCGGAGGGGCTTTAATGCCATACGCGGGAGGGGTTTTCGGGGCCATATTTAGCGGCACCCCTCGCGGCACCCCTTGAAAATCTCTCAAACGCCTTGTAGGAAGGGGAAGCCGGACACACGTTTTTTGCGTTCCGGCACCCCATCCGGCAACTAATATATATAATAAATAAAGAATGTATTAAAATACATTATATCTTTTTCCTCATTTTGGGGATGGCAAGATAGGGATTTTCTTTAATCATTTCATATACCAGCGCAGGCGTTCCCCAACATCTCACGATGGCGGCAATCTGTTGGGGAGTAAGTGTCTGGGTGTGCGGGGTGAATCCCGCTTCCGTCAGTTGTTGCGGCAATGCCGGGTGTTCTGTTATCGTCCGGCGAAAAGCTCGCACCGCTGAACTGTTGTACTGAAAGTTCGGAAAATAAGCGATTGCCACTTCGGACAACGCATGGCAGCCACAAAGCAGCCAGTCATAGGATTTAATTTTCATGTTCCTTTATTCATTTAATTACGGCGCAAAAGTATGCTTTCTCCGAATGATGGGATAAACTGTTATTTTTATTGTCGGTAATTTCAAGATGAAATTAGTTGGAAAATATTTAAATAAAAATCTAATTATTTAAACAATCTTTTCTATATTTGCACCCGGTATTAGATTTTATATGGCATTTCTGTTCTCTTATAGACAGTAGTGCCCAGTTTAAATAAAAATAAAGAAATTAGGATGTCGAAAAGAACAAAAGAAGCACAAAAACATTTACAACAGAAAAGGGAACAATATCATCGTCAGGAAGAGAAGATAGAGGAAATGAAATGTACAATGCAACATACGGAAGAGGAGATCAAGCAATTGGAATATGTGCTGGAAGTAATGAAAAGCGCGGAAAAAGGCCGCAAGCGGAGAGTGATCACTCATGATAAGATAAAGGAGTACTTTGCTTCTTTCAGCCGTTTCTTCGACTTTCTGCAGCACCGCTTGAATCTGTTCGTGCATTATGAACTGGTGTGCGAGATCATCTTTGCGCGCTACCGGTTCCGAAGCAGGTCGCGCACTCCCGGAAGGGAATATCTCAGTTTCGCTACCGTACTGACTTACTTTAAAAATGAAAGGAGTATGGTGAGCTGATAGTACGAATAAAATAGAAATCTAAAGATAAAAGCATGAAAAACAAATGTTTTAGGAACAGAAATGACTAAATTGATATTTTTTCCTTATTTTTGTATGTCCATTTTTGAATGATATGATACAGATAATACAATTAAAAGGAAAAGACAAACGTTTATATCGGCTGCTGGCACCTCTGGTTATGGATCCTGACGTGATACGTGCCAACAACAATTATCCGTTCAAAACGGGTGAAGACTACGTCTGGTATATTGCGGTCGATGGAAAAGAAGTGAAGGGATTTATCCCGGTGGAACAGAAAAGCAAGAAAAAGGCTGTAATAAACAATTATTATATAGGAGCTGAAAATACGGAGCGGGAAGAGATCTTGTCTGATCTGCTGCCTGCTATAATAAAAGATTTCGGCCCTGAGAGCTGGCTGCTTCATTCCATCACACTTGTACAAGACAAAGAAATATTCGAAAAGTTCGATTTTACATCCATGGATAAGAAATGGACACGTTACGTTAAAATGTATAGATAGGAGGCTTATGGGGAAAAAAGTTGCAGGCGCTAAAAATGTATATGAGCTGGCACAAGAACGATTGAAAGTAATATTTAGCGAGTTTGATAATATATATGTATCATTTTCCGGAGGTAAGGATAGTGGGGTATTGCTGAATATGTGTATTGATTATATCCGGAAAAATAATTTGAAAATACGTTTGGGGGTCTTCCACATGGATTACGAGATCCAGTATAAGATGACCATCGACTATGTAGACCGGATATTGGAGGCCAATAAGGATATTCTGGATGTTTACCGAGTATGCATTCCTTTCCGGGTGTCGACCTGCACATCTATGTATCAGTCTTTCTGGCGTCCGTGGGAGGACAGCAAGAAGAATATATGGGTACGCTCCATGCCCAAGAAGGCGATGACAAAGGAGGATTTCCCTTTTTATAATACGTCAATGTGGGACTACGAGTTCCAGATGCGTTTTGCGCAATGGCTGCATAATAAGAAGGACGCGGTGCGCACCTGCTGCCTGATCGGAATCCGTACCCAAGAGAGTTTCAACCGCTGGAGATGCATCTACATGAGCCGCAAATTCCAGATGTATCATAAGTATAAATGGACTTCAAAAGTAGGCAACGATATTTACAACGCGTACCCTATTTATGATTGGAAGACGACGGATGTATGGACGGCCAACGGAAAGTTCCAATGGGATTACAATACGTTGTATGATCTGTATTATCGGGCAGGGGTCAATCTGGAGCGCCAGCGCGTGGCGAGTCCTTTCATCAATGAGGCACAGGAGAGCCTGCAACTCTACCGGGTGCTCGATCCCAACACTTGGGGCAAGATGGTCGGGCGGGTGAACGGAGTCAACTTCACCGGTATGTATGGCGGTACCCACGCTATGGGATGGCAGTCGGTGAAACTTCCTGAAGGATACACATGGCGGGAGTTTATGTATTTCCTTCTGTCCACGTTGCCGGAGCGGGCACGGAAGAATTATCTCCGGAAACTGTCGGTAAGTGTGAATTTCTGGCGGACGAAAGGAGGCTGCCTGAGCGACTCGACCATCCAGAAACTGATTGACGCCAAAGTGCCGATTGTCGTGATGGACAACAGCAACTATAAAACGTTGAAGAAACCCGTGCGCATGGAATATCAGGATGACATCGACATCCCGGAATTCAAGGAGATACCTACCTACAAGCGGATGTGCATCTGCATCCTGAAGAACGACCATGCCTGCAAATATATGGGATTCTCGCCTACAAAGGAGGAAATGAGCAAAAGGAGTCAAATAATGGAACAATATAGAATCATAGTATCATGAGTGTAGATAAAAGCCCTGTTTATGAGGTAAAGGCGGTGCCTGTGGAAAAAGTGTATGCCAACGATTATAACCCGAATGTGGTGGCTCCGCCTGAAATGAAGTTGCTCGAACTGTCTATCTGGGAGGATGGATTTACGATGCCCTGCGTGTGTTATTATGATAAGGAGGCCGACCGCTATATCCTGGTGGACGGTTACCACCGCTATACGGTACTGAAGACATCGAAACGGATTTACAAACGCGAGAACGGGCTGCTTCCGATTGTCGTGATAGACAAGGACCTGTCCAACCGTATGAGCTCGACCATCCGCCACAACCGTGCGAGAGGTATGCACAACATCGAATTGATGTGCAACATTGTTGCCGAACTTGACAAGGCGGGGATGTCGGATCAGTGGATTATGAAGAATATCGGTATGGACCGAGACGAATTGTTGCGTTTGAAACAAATTTCCGGGCTTGCCGACCTGTTTGCCAATCATGAGTTCAGTATTCCGGACGAAGTTGCTCCGACGGAAACGGAGCGTAAAGTATTGTAATCGGGCAATTAGATATGTATGCTATTGTTAATTTGTCTTTTTTAGAAAATAACCTTTCTGAAAATTGTATATATTAATCAAATCGGTTACATTTGTAACCATAAACAAAACGGAGACAGCGTCTCTTTAAGTAAACAATAGAATACATAAAATGAAAAGAATACTGGTAAGTGGAGGGGCCGGCTTTATTGGTTCTCATCTTTGTACGCGGCTAATAAACGACGGTCACGAAGTGATATGCCTGGATAATTTTTTTACGGGGTCGAAAGACAATATCGCTCATCTGATGGGCAATCACCATTTTGAAGTGGTGAGGCATGATGTCACTTACCCATATTCTGCAGAGGTGGATGAAATATACAATTTGGCTTGTCCCGCGTCTCCCATTCATTATCAGCATGACCCTATACAAACGGCCAAGACGTCGGTGATGGGGGCTATCAATATGCTGGGATTGGCGATGAGACTGGATGCAAAGGTGTTGCAGGCTTCTACGAGCGAGGTATACGGCGACCCGATTGTGCATCCGCAGCCGGAGCATTATTGGGGGAACGTAAATCCTGTGGGTTACCGTTCCTGTTACGATGAGGGGAAACGCTGTGCGGAGACATTGTTTATGGATTATCATCGACAGAATGATGTACGTGTGAAGATTATCCGCATATTCAATACGTATGGTCCGCGTATGCTGCCGAACGATGGGAGGGTAGTTTCAAACTTCGTTCTGCAGGCATTGAACAATGAAGACATCACGATATATGGAGACGGAACGCAGACGCGCAGTTTCCAGTATATCGATGATCTGATAGAGGGAATGATAAGGATGATGGAGACGGAGGACGATTTTACCGGTCCTGTGAATCTCGGCAATCCGAATGAGTTCTCGATACAGGAGTTGGCGGAAAAGATAATCGCCATGACGGGTTCTTCTTCGAAGATAGTGTTCAAGTCATTGCCGAACGATGATCCCAAGCAACGACAGCCGGATATAACGCTGGCAAAGAAAAAACTTGGTTGGGAGCCTACCATCGAACTGGAAGATGGGCTGAGCCGCATGATTGAGTATTTTAAGGGATCTAAAACGAATAAATAAGGAGATAATTATGAATGTGGAAATTAATCCTTCCGAATATAAAGTCCTCATTGTGGACGATGTCATTTCAAATGTACTTTTATTGAAGGTGCTATTGAACAATGAAAAATTTCAGATTGTAACCGCCGGCAACGGTACGGAGGCTTTGGCGCAGGTGAAGAAAGAGAAACCGGATCTTGTGCTGTTGGATGTCATGATGCCGGACATCAGTGGGTTTGACGTGGCGAAGCAGATGAAAGCTGATCCCGAAATGTCTGATATTCCTATCATTTTCCTGACTGCGCTGAATAGTACGGCGGATATAGTGAAGGGATTCCAGGTGGGAGGTAATGACTTTATCTCCAAGCCGTTCAATAAGGAGGAACTGATCATCCGTGTGACGCACCAGATTTCGCTGGTTGCCGCCAAACGGATCATCGTGGCGCAGACGGAGGAGTTGCGTAAGACGATCATGGGACGTGACAAACTGTATTCTGTGATTGCGCACGACTTGCGTTCGCCGATGGGTTCTATCAAGATGGTGCTGAATATGCTGATTCTGAATCTGCCCAGCGAGACAATCGGTGGGGAGATGTATGAGTTGCTGACAATGGCGAACCAGACCACTGAGGATGTGTTCTCACTGCTCGATAATTTGCTGAAATGGACGAAGAGCCAGATCGGTAAGCTGAAGGTGGTTTATCAGGAGCTCAATATGGTGGAAGTCGTAGAGGGTGTAAGTGAGATCTTTACGATGGTGGCCGGTCTGAAGAACATTAAAATTGTGCAGGATATGCCTGTGGTGCCCGTGGTTGTCCGTGCGGATATAGATATGCTTAAGACGGTGATCCGTAACCTGATAAGTAATGCAATCAAGTTTAGCAATGAGGGTTCGGAAGTGCTGGTGTCACTGACTGAGGAGGACGGTATGGCTATCGTCAGCGTGAAGGATAGTGGCTGCGGCATTGATGAGGAGAACCAAAAGAAACTGCTGCATACGGATACGCATTTCAGTACCTTCGGCACTAACAACGAGGAAGGTTCGGGACTGGGATTGCTGCTGTGCCAGGATTTCATCGTCAAGAATGGAGGCAAACTCTGGTTTACTTCGAAGAAGGGAGAGGGATCTACATTCAGTTTCTCGGTGCCGCTGCTGGAGAAGTAAGTGTTATAATTATACAGACTAAAAATAATAAACAGGGCATAATTTGCATAGATATGTAAATCATGCCCTGTTTTATTGGTATATTCTACTTTCGTCTATCGCTTACAGATTGCCTTGAAGTCGCAATACGCACATTTCTTTATGTCCTCTGTCTGCGTGAAAGGTTCTTTCTCGTCAAATATTTCTTCTAATAAAGCTTGCAGACGTTCACGGAACTCGTCTTCAAAGAAAGCGAAGTTGTTCACCGGTATCTTCGGTTTGCGGGGTTCTCCCATTTCGATAACAGGCGAATAGCTTTCTGAGGCGGCACGATGAATATAAAGCAAGGCGGGAGCTACCATTAAAGGCTGTTTCCGGCTCATGATGGCGGCATACAGGAACGTCTGGAAGATATAATTGGGACGCGTTTCCGAAGGAGTGAACAGTTGCTCGATATTGGCAGGAATCTTCGGGCTTCCTCCTGTTTTATAGTCTACGATACGTAATGTACCTTCTTTGGCGTCCATGCGGTCGATTGTTCCACCGAGACGGAGCGTTAAAGGGCCTAAGGCAGTCTGTATGGTTATCTTCTCCGATACCTTTTTCTCCATAGCGACCATCTCGAAAGGAGTGTATTGCAGGTCGTTACGAAGCAACTGTTTCAAGTAAGAAACGATTACTTTGGAATTGATGAGCTGCACACCGTTGTATTCGGGCTTCTCTTCCGGTGCGACTTTGAACAGTTCCTGCTTGAAGGCTTGGTCTACATAACCTTGCAGCTTTATTTCGTCACGCAGCAGACGTTCCAAGTCCTCTCTCTGAATCATTTTTCCGTTGGCTGTCAGGTCAGTGTAAGCCAGTTGGGCGGAGAGGTGGAAGATCGTTCCGAACAGGGCGGAATCGATTTCCGCACTTACTTCATCCGGTGTTTTCAGTCCGGCAACGTATCGGTAATAGAACCTCAGCCGACAATCAAGATAAGTGTTGAGGGCAGAAGGAGAAAGGATGACGGATTCGGGCTGGGCAGTATCGTAGGCACGGTAAAGCCGTCTCAGTATTTCCGGAGTTTTTTCTATTTGTATCTCCAGCGTGTTTTGCGGAGATTGTCCGGCTTCCAGATACTCGCGGGTGATCTCGTGCGGACCTTCCACCAGCAGTTGCAGCATGAAACGGGACTCTTCGCCACGATTCAGTCCGTCCGAAGAGGTGTTGTAGAGCAGCGTGATATTCTCTGCCCGTTGAATCAGACGGTAGAAGTAGTAAGCGTATACTGCGTTTTTATGTTCGATGGTCGTCATACCGAAGGCTTTGCGGAGGTTGTAGGGGATGAAGGAGGACTCTCCACCGGCTTTCGGAAGTTGCCCCTCGTTGAGCGACAACATGATAAGATTGCGGAAATCGAGGTTACGTGTCTCCAGCACTCCCATGATTTGCAGTCCGATAGCCGGTTCTCCGTGGAAGGGGATATTGGAAGCGGTCAGCACCTTAGTAATAAGACGTTTCAGGGTATCGGTACGTACGCTTAATTCTCCGCTTTCTATCAGGCTGTATAATCTGTTTATTTTCAGGTGACTCTGGAAGATGGATTCCCGATATAGCTGGTTGAAAATATCGTCATATTCCCCTTCTTTGCGATAGAGGATGGATATGCTTTTGATTAATCGGAGCAGGTAGTCGCATAACTCCCTGATATTGCTTTGCGGAGTGAAAAGGATAGTCAGAAAATCATCTTTTTTCAGTTCCGACGGGAGCGGATAGAAACGGTTGGTCTTTGTCAGCTCGCGTTCCAGACGGGTGGCATGATCCGATAGTTGCCGGGTGTAGGGGTGTTTTAATATTTTTGATACGGCTTCGTAGGTGAAACGTCCGGTATCCGGTCGATAGCCGTTGGTCTGTAATTCCATAGCTGCGTTGATGAAGCTGTACACCGGAGTTTGCGCCAATGGGAATCCCATAGTGATATTTACGTTTTGCACATCCTGTGGGATGGAGTGAAGCACGGGGAGGAGCAGGGCTTCGTTGCAGAGCACGATGGCATTTTCCTTTTCGCTGACTATCTGCGTTGTGTGAGTCTGGGTTGCTTTTACCCATTCGGGCAGGAAGCGGGCTTGTGCATTTTCGGTGGAAGCGGAGATATAACGTATCTTTTTCGGCTTCCGGAAGATGTCGAAATAACTTTCCGGCAGTTCGTTGGGGAAGTCGATGAGGTTGCGTTTGATAAATTCTCCGGCTTCGTGCTTGGAGATTCGTTGGGTATAGAAGAGGTCGTAATCCCAATAAAACATGGCTTTCCCGGCTTTTTGCAGCTTTTGGAAGAATTCTTTCTCTACTTTGTTCAGTACGTTGAAACCGACGAATACGTATTTATCGTATTTGAGCCGGTCGGTATCGAGTTGTTCGATAACGTTCCGGTAGAGCATACCTTCGTAGGCAATGCCCAGTTCGGCAAGGTTCTCCCGATAACGATGATAGATAATACCCAGTTTGTCCCAGAGGGATATGAATTTTTCCTTGAGTTCGGTACGCCGTTCGATGGAGAAGTTCTGAAAGAATTGCCGGATGGCTTCTTCCTGTTCTTCATCGAGGAATTCGTAGTCGTCCATCAGGTTCTTCAGGTCTTGCAGATTGCTGAACAGTTTGTCTGCATCCACCATATTTTTGTCTACGTCGTCGAAATCGCTAATCAGCAGTTCACCCCAGAAGTAGAAATCGTCCAGCGTCTCCCGACTTTCGGTTTCTTCTTTGAATACTTTATAAAGCTCACAGACCAAACGGATCGGATCCCCTGTCTTTTGTACGGATAGTTTCTGCAACAGGTCACTGATACTCATGGCGGCAGGCGACCAGATAGGTTGGTCGGATTCTTCTGCCAGGTATTCGTTAAAAAACAGGTTAGCGCGTTTGTTGGGGAAAACGAGCACGGTGCGCGACAGGTCGTTTCCTATTTTCGTATATAAGTCATGGGCGACTAGTTGGAGAAATGGTTGCATATCGGATAATCATTTTTAGTCTGTGACAAAGATACGATATAGAAGTGAAAGAATAAGCGGAATATAGGAAATTAGCTTCTTTAAGATATCTCGATCGGCAGAAAGTTGCTTAATTGATCAACTTTTGCTATCTTTGCCGTATGAATAGAAAAGTAATAGCATACGAAAACTACTATAAAGATTTTTTTGACACCTTAGATAAAGGTACACAAGAAAAAGTCTTGTATGGCTTGCTCTTATTAAAGACTCAAGATAAACTGCCTGCAAAGTATGTGAAATTTCTCAAAGATGGTTTATATGAGTTAAGAATAGAATGGCAAGGTAATATTTATCGGATTTTCTTTTGTTATGATGAAGGACGCATTGTTATATTATTCAATGGTATTTACAACCGATTATTACTCAATATTTTATAGATAATAAGTCAGAAATATGG
>ENA-OPRR01000443-OPRR01000443.1-human-gut-metagenome-genome-assembly--contig:-NODE-443-length-43830-cov-4.281942_pt1 | contig 43830 bp, 49 predicted proteins | sample MGYA00241796_ERZ501883 | MGnify/ENA primary metagenome ERZ501883 (study PRJEB25962, sample SAMEA2042406) | human gut metagenome | biome: human gut; feature: human-associated habitat; material: faeces...
CCCGACTGTCCTTGCTAGTGGGTAATCAAGGGGCGACAGCAAAAAGTGCTGCCGCTCCTTTTCATAATCTAAAACCTACATTTATTGTTCCTGCCTGTCAAAGCATGATGCCCCGGCAGGCTTTGTTTTTGTCACGATGAAAGGAGGATTTTTTGAGGATTCGTGATTCTCCCTGAAAAGTAAATAACCGCAGGATTCTTCCTGCCCTATGCCGCCGTGCTGTTTGAAACAGATTTTTTTCTAAAAACAGTGCGGCGGCTTTTTTTGTTTCCGGCCTGATACGGCCATATTACAAATTAAAATTTCTGAAATTAAAGGAGGAACATTATGGCATTTTTTGCAAGCGCTATTGATACTTTGAAGATCCTTGTGATCGCCCTGGGCGCAGGTCTGGGCGCATGGGGTGTTGTAAACCTTCTCGAAGGTTACGGAAATGATAACCCAGGTGCAAAATCCCAGGGGATCAAGCAGCTTATGGCAGGCGGAGGTATCGCTCTGGTTGGTGCAACGCTGATCCCGCTGCTTTCCGGCCTGTTCGGTTAAGGGCTGACTTATGGGCAGTCTGTTTGAATGGATAACAGACTGGATTAAAGAGGGCCTGATCGATGCGATCACCGGACAGTACACCAGCATTTTCAATTCCGTCAACAATCAGGTTGCGGATGTGGCAAATCAGGTAGGACAGACCCCGCAGGGCTGGAATGGCGGCGTATTTTCCATGATCCAGAATCTTTCGGAAACCGTCGTCATTCCCATTGCGGGCATGATCCTGACCTTTGTTCTGGTGTATGAGCTGATCCAGATGATTCTCGAAAAGAACAACATGCACGAATTCGATACATTCAACATCTTCAAGTGGATTTTCAAGACTTTTGTTGCCACTTACCTGCTCACCAACTGTTTTACGATTGTGATGGCGGTCTTTGATGTGGCCCAAAATGTGGTATCGCAAAGTGCCGGTGTCATAAACGGGAACCTGGATGTGCAGGCGGCGTTGTCTGATCTGGAAACCCAGCTTGAAGCAATGGGAATGTGGGAACTGATTGGACTGTGGCTGGAAACCAACATCATCAATCTGTGTATGTGGGTACTGTCCATCGTGATCTTTGTCATTGTATATGGCCGTATGATCGAGATTTATTTAACCGTGAGCCTTGCACCGATCCCGTTTTCCACAATGGCAAACCGGGAATGGGGACAAATGGGAACCGGGTATCTGCGTTCCCTTTTTGCCCTGGGCTTTCAGGGTTTTTTGATCCTGATCTGTGTTGCCATTTATGCAGTGCTGGTCCAGTCTATCCCATCGTCCGGCGACGTGCACGGCGCGATCTGGGGAACGGCGGGCTATACGGTACTGCTGGCCTTTGCCCTGTTTAAGACAGGTTCGTTATCCAAATCCATATTTAATGCAAGATAGCATGAGCAAAACCAATTCTAAAAAGGAGGATTTTATATATGAGTAAAACCAATACAGAAAAAATGGCACCGGAGACACAGATGCCGGAAATGGCAAACGGCATGAAGCTGGATGTCCGCGTGCGTCCGATCGCCCCAATGGGAAACCTGCTGGCGTTTGCCAATGTTACGATTGGCGGATGCTTTAAGATTGACGGTTTCCGTATCTGTTCCAGTGAAAAGGGGCTGTATGTCAATATGCCCGCAACCCAGGATAAGGGAGGCAACTGGAAAGATGTCTGCTGGCCGGTTACGGCAGAGTTCCGCAAGCAGCTCAACGATGCCCTGATCGATGGGTATGGGCAGGCTATTGAAAATTTGCAGGCAACTCTTGAAGCAACAAAGGGATCTGCGGAAAAGCCTTCCCTGACCGGTGCATTGAAGGAAAATGCCGGTAAGGTCAAAGAACAGCCGGCCAAACCTGCCCCATCTAAGAATGAGCAGGCTCGCTAATGCCGGAAACGAAACAGTACGGCATTATCTATGCCGATCCGCCCTGGCGTTATGACAGGAAACATGGAAGCGGCGTTGCGGAAAACCATTACCCCACAATGAGCATTGAAGAAATCTGTGCCCTGCCGGTATCGGAACTTGCCGCAAAAGACAGCGCCCTCTTTCTGTGGGCGACCTTCCCACAGCTCAATGAAGCCTTCCGGGTGATCGACGCCTGGGGGTTCAAATATAAAACGCTGGCTTTTCTATGGCTCAAACAGAACCGGAAAGCGGATAGCTGGTTTTATGGCATGGGCTTTTGGACCCGATCAAACGCGGAGGTCTGCCTGCTGGCAACCAGAGGCAGACCGAAACGCCAGTGTGCGGGAATCCATCAGTTTGTGATCTCCCATATTGAGCAGCACAGCAAGAAACCGGACGAGGTTCGGGACAAGATCGTAAAACTCATGGGCGATCAGCCCAGAGTGGAGCTGTTTGCAAGACAACAGACACCCGGCTGGGATGTATGGGGCAATGAAGTGAACTGTACGCTGACCATGCCGGAGCGAAAGGGGTGATTTTGATAGAACAAGATGCAAAGCGGCTGCTTATGGAACGGCTGGACGAGTGTTTGAAGGTTCATGCGGATATGCTGGATGCACAGAACATCGGCAGCATTTACGAGTTACAGGGACTTTCGGAACTCCACTATTATCTGAAGGTTGAGCATGTATTTACTCCGGCGGAAGTAGAGGCGCTTCTTTCTTTTCAGGACCCGTTGGATGTAGCCCGATGGTGCTGGGAAGAAAATAACCATGAACATAGTTTCCCGATCTGCGATCTTCTCAAAGAAATTGATGCAGCGCAAAAATTTGAGCATTTCACAATCGAACCTTCCGCACAGGACAAATATACGCTCCTGATGAAACGGCTGGGACAGAATTACTTTGCCTACCGGGAAAGCCTTATGTCAAGAGATAAGGAATCCTTAATTGAAAAAGCTGCTGAAATTACAGCCATGCAGGAGGCGTATTCCTATCTGACAACAAATTTTGAGTTCGGGGATGAAATGCTGGATGATGTGCTGGCGCTTGAGAATCCTTTGAAATACTTTGCAGACCGTTGGCTTATGCCGGTTTCGGATGTGTTCGACGTGGATATGGATATTCGGGAAAATATTGCCGGAATCCGAGACAGCCAGGAATACCTGTGTCAGAGAGAGCCGACTGTTTCTGTCCTGGCACGGCTGCAAAATGCGGCTCAGGAAGTGCGGGAATGTCCGGCTGCGGAGAAACCGGTACGCGATTTCAGTGCACGGTAATGGGCCGGAAATTATATTACGATGGGAGGTGTATAGATGCCTTATGTACCTGTACCAAAGGATTTAACCAAAGTTAAGACCAAGCTGGCCTTCAATCTGACGAAGCGCCAGCTTATTTGTTTCAGCCTTGCCGGGCTTGTCGGCCTTCCGGTGTATTTCTTTACCCGCGGGGCGATCGGCAATTCGGCGGCTGTACTTTTGATGATTGGGCTGATGATGCCCTTTTTCTTCTTCGCCATGTATGAGCGTGACGGGCAGCCGGCAGAAAAGATTTTGAAGAACCGGCTCCGTTATAAGCTCTGGCCGAAGGACCGTCCATACAGGACGGATAACCTGTATAAATCTATGTCAAAGAAGGAGGTTACAAAGATTGCCAAAAAACAAGCAGCAGGAAGCTCAGGAAAAGCGTCTGCAAAAAAATATCAGGCAGGCCAAAAAGACCAGAGCCGATGCAAAGCAGGGCAAAACTAAGTCTGCCCGTTCCAAGCCGTCTAAAAAAGGCGGCTTTTTTGCCGGGCTGAAAGCAGATGCCCCGCAGACGGTCCAGCAGAGCATTCCCTACCGTGAAATGTACCGAGATGGGATCTGCCGGCTGACCGATACCCTTTACACCAAAACGGTGCAGTTTTTTGATATTAACTATCAGCTTGCACAGGCAGATGATAAAGCACAGATCTTCGAGGGTTACTGCGATTTCTTAAATTACTTCGATGCCTCGATCCATGTGCAGCTTACCTTTATCAACCAGCGGGCCAATATGCAGGATTTTACCAGAAGCATTGACATCCCTCCCCGCGGCGACGAGTATGACGGAATCCGCAAGGAATACGGGGATATGTTGAAGAACCAGTTGCAGAAAGGAAATAACGGTCTCACCAAACGCAAATACATCACCTTTGGGATCGAGGCGGATGACCTGCGTACTGCGAAAATGCGTCTGGAACGCATTGAAACGGATGTGCTGGCAAATTTCAAGACCCTTGGAGTCCAGGCAAGATCCTTAAACGGACTGGAACGTCTGGAGCTTCTTCACAGCCAGCTTCACCCGGACGGTCAGGAAAAGTTTCATTTCCAGTGGTCGGATCTGCCTAAGACCGGTCTTTCTACCAAAGACTTCATTTCCCCATCCGGGCTGTCTTTTTCAAAGGATGGAAAGACATTCCGGGTAGGCGACCATTCCGGTGCCGTCTCCTTTTTGCAGATTTTGGCTCCGGAGCTTACTGACCGGCTTTTAGCGGATCTTCTTGACTTAAACGACGCCGTGACCGTCAACCTGCATATTCAGTCTATCGACCAGGCACAGGCAATCCGAAACATCAAGCGTAAAATGTCGGACCTGCAGAAAATGACCATTGAGGAACAAAAGAAAGCGGTCCGATCCGGGTATGATATGGACATCATTCCCACCGACCTTGCCACCTATGGAGAGGAAGCAAAAAATCTTTTGCAGGATTTACAGAGCCGCAATGAGCGCATGTTCCTTGTGACGGTACTGGTGGAAAATATCGCTGCCAAACGCCAAAAGCTGTTCAATGATATTTTTGCCGCTTCGGGTGTGGCACAGAAATACAACTGTGCCTTAAAACGGCTGGATTACCAGCAGGAACAGGGGCTTATGTCCTCGCTTGCTCTTGGTACGAACCAGATTGAAATTGAGCGCGGGCTTACGACCAGCAGCACAGCGATCTTTGTACCGTTTACCACTTGTGAACTGTTCCAGGAGGGCGAGGCGTTGTATTACGGTCTGAACGCCCTTTCCAATAACCTGATCATGGCGAACAGAAAAACGCTGAAAAACCCCAATGGGCTGTTTCTCGGTACCCCAGGAAGCGGTAAGTCTTTCTCTGCCAAGCGTGAGATCGTCAATGTGTTCCTTCTGACGGAGGACGACATCATTATCGCTGACCCGGAAAATGAGTATGGGCCGCTGGTACAGCAGTTCGGTTCCCAGGGGCAGGTCATTGATATTTCCCCTACTTCCACGAACTACATCAACCCTATGGACATCAATCTGGACTATTCCGATGATGAAAACCCGATCACTTTGAAAAGTGATTTTATCCTGTCGCTGTGTGACCTTATCATCGGCGGCAAAGAAGGGCTTTCCCCTATCGAAAGGACGATTATTGACCGTTGTACCAGACTGGTGTACCGGGAATACCTGCAGGACCCATGCCCGGAAAATATGCCAATCTTAGGCGATCTTTACGAGCTGCTTTTGAAACAGTCTGAACCGGAGGCACAGAATATTGCAACGGCGCTGGAAATCTATGTCAATGGTTCCCTTAACGTGTTCAACCACCGTTCCAATATCCAGATGGATCAACACCGGGTACTGTGTTTCCAGCTTAAATCACTGGGAAAAGCCTTAAAGGAAATCGGGCTTTTGATCATGCAGGATGCGGTGTGGAACCGTGTCACGGCCAACCGTTCCAAACATAAAACAACCTGGTTCTATATTGACGAATTCCACCTTCTTTTGAAAGGGCAGACAGGAAGTTTCAGCGTGGAGATCTGGAAACGCTTCCGTAAATGGGGCGGAATCCCATCAGGTTTAACGCAGAACGTCAAGGACCTTCTGGCTTCCCGTGAGATCGAGAACATTTTTGAGAACTCAGACTTTATCTATATGCTCAACCAGGCCCAGGGAGACCGTCAGATTTTGGCAAAGCAGTTGGGGATCTCCCCGCACCAGCTTTCCTATGTGACCCATTCTGGTCCCGGCGAGGGGCTTTTGTTCTTTGGAAATGTGATCATCCCCTTTGTGGACCACTTCCCGAAGGACACACTTTTGTACAGCGTGCTTACCACAAGACCGGATGAAGTAGCGGGGACCAAAGCGTGAGACAAAAATTAAAATGGATCGGAGGTGAGAACAATGGCACACGACAGGGAATTTCAAAGAAAGCGCAAAGATACCCGGATGCCGGTGCGTGATTCCCACGGGGAAGATCAACCGGCAGCCAGGCAGACCGAACAGGATTTTGACCTGCGCAGGGCACGGGACACCCCTTCTTCTGTCAACGGCAAGACACACAGGCAGGACATCCCTGTACAGACGGAATTTTCCCATCTGTCACCGGAAACACCGGCGTCCTTGCCCGAACAGGGCGAGGCGTATGCAACCGCTTTGGATGGCTTTTCAGATCGCTTTGAGATACCGGATGCTGCCGGAACAGAGTCCCCGATACAGGACAACGGACGAAGCAATTTCCGGCAGGAGGCTTTCAGGCGTTCTTTTGTAACAGAGGATGTGACAGACCGTGATACCGGACAATATGCACCTTCTTCCGAAGGATCAGCCCCACCGAGCGGCACAGACAGATCCGGTCAGGAACATCGTTACCGGACACATCAGCATGGGAACAAATATCAGCAGCGTTTTCAGGAAGCGGCACAGGCGGAGGAACAGGCAGCACAAAAGGAAAAGGGTGTGGATAGCGAACCGCCGAAAACATCCAAGCTGGAATTTACTGCGGATGAACTGCCGCCGGAGACAAAGGATAAAAAGCTCACCCATACAAGACGGAAGGCGGAACTGACTGCACAAAAAGCAGAGCAGGCACAAAATCGTCTGCCGGCCCGGAAGAAACTGCGCATGGAGACGGTTTCCGACCCGGAGACCGGAAAAGCCAAAAAACACTTAAAATTTGAAAAGGAGGTTAAATCCCAAAAGGCCCATGTAAAAGGACCTGTACCACTGCGTCCGGTCAAGGCAGGTGCAAATACCGCCATTGGTTACGCCCATAAAAAGATTTATGAGGCAGAGGATGAAAATGTGGGGATCAAGGCAGCCCACCGCTCTGAACTTGTGGGCGAGGCAGGGCTTCGCACGGCATATCACCGGCATAAAACTGCCCCATACCGAAAGGCAGCGAAATTACAGCAAAAATCAGCAAAGGCCAACGCAAGACTTGCTTACCGGCAGGCTCTTAGCGACCACCCAGAGCTGAAGAAACATGCGATTGCCCGGATATGGCAGAAACAAAAACTGAAAAGGCAGTATGCCAAGGCTGCCCGTGAAGCCGGGAAACAGGCAAAAAATGCCGCAGCCGCAACAGAGAGGGTCAGCGTCGGTATTGTCCATGCGGTCAAACGGCACCCTGTGATCTGCCTTGTCCTCCTGCTTCTCCTTTTGGTAATTTTCCTGATCATGTCCCTGTTTTCCACATTCTCCAATATCGGAACCGGTGGTCTGGGAAGTCTGGCTGCTTCTACCTATCTCGCAGACGATCAGGACATCAATCAGGCGGAGCTTACCTATACCGAGTGGGAAACAGATCTGCAAATGAAAATAGACCGGGTGGAATCAGACCGCCCCGGCTATGACGAATACCGGTATAACCTGGGCGCGATCGAGCATGACCCGTATGTGCTGATGGGGTATCTGACTTCTGCTTATCAGGGATTTACTTACGATGAAGTAGAAAGCGTGCTGCGGCAGCTTTTCCAGGAACAATATACCCTGTCTTTTTCAGAAGAAACTGAAATCCGTTACCGTACAGAAACTTCCGTTGACCCGGAAACCGGAGAAGAAACCCAGGAGGAAGTGCCTTATGAATGGCGCATCTTAAATGTCAAGCTCACGGTCACACCTTTGGAAAACCTGGTCGTTTCCCGGATGAACGCAGACCAGAAAGAGATCTGCGAGATCCTGCTGCAGACAAAAGGAAACCGCCAGTATGTCAAAAATGTCTTTGGCACCAACTGGCTTCCTTATGTGACCAGCTACTACGGCTACCGGGTACATCCCATCAGTGGGGAAAAGAACTATCACACCGGTGTGGACATCGGGATGCCGGAGGGCACAGAGATCCTTGCTGGGCATGACGGAACAGTCACCCTTGCGGGAAATGCCGGCGGTTATGGCTTATGTGTTGCTATTGAAGGCGAGGCATACGAAGGACATACCCTGACGACCAAATACGGACACTGTTCCCAGATTCTTGTTTCTGCCGGGCAGGAGGTTAAAGCCGGGGATGTGATCGCAAAGGTCGGGAATACTGGAAATTCCACCGGTCCCCACCTGCATTTAGAAGTCCTGGTTGACGGTCAGTATTTGAATCCCCTGTATTTTGCCGATACCGGCGATACCAGCGAACGGCACCTGCCGGAAGTTGGTTCAGGCGGCACAGGAAACTACTTCGATTATGACATTCCACCGGAAGCCCTTGCGAATGAACAGTTTGCCGCAATGATGACCGAGGCGGAAAAATATCTTGGCTATCCGTATGTATGGGGAGGCGCAAGCCCTTCCACTTCCTTTGACTGTTCCGGCTATGTGTCCTGGGTGATCAACAACTGCGGCATCGGCTGGAATTTCGGAAGGCTGACTGCGGACGGTCTTTTAGGCGTATGTACGCCGGTATCAAGCGCAGATGCAAAACCGGGCGACCTGATCTTCTTCCAGGGGACCTACAATACCAGCGGCGCAAGCCATGTAGGGATCTATGTGGGAAATGGAATGATGATCCACTGCGGAGACCCGATCTCTTATGCCAACATCAATACAAGCTACTGGCAGCAGCATTTTTATACATTTGGGCGTCTGCCTTAACAGATTGGAGGTAATAAATTGAATCCTAAAATTGAAAAACTGGAAAAGGAAATTGAAAAGACCAAAACAAAGATTGCGGAAATGCAGGTAAAGCTCCATAAGCTGGAGGAACAGAAAACGGAGCTGGAAAATACCGATTATGTGGCGGTGGCGCGCAGTTTCAAACTGACGCCCCAGCAGCTTGCGGATTTTTTGAAATCACAGCAGGCGGCCCCTTCGGAAACTGTTTTGCCGCAGGAGAAGGAGGATGTGCATGAGGCTTAAAAAACTTTCCCTGCTGCTGGCGCTTACGCTTCTTGTAAGTGTCAGCGCATTACCTGTAACGGCTCATGCCGGCGGTTCCAAAGACACCACACCGCCAACGCTGACTGCTTCCCTGGAGGGCGATGCCCTGAAAATAGAAAGCAGTGACGATCTATCCGGCGTGGAGGCGGTCTTTGTTGATGAAAACCGTATCAACTCCCTCACCGACGGAAAAGCGTCGGTCGCACTGAAAGATTATGCCGGAACAGAAAAACAGGTAAACATATACGCAAAAGATTATGCAGGAAACCGTTCTGATGCGGTAAAGCTAGATAATCCGTATTACAAAGAACCGGCTCCTGAAAAGAAACCTGCTGCGGCAGCACCCCAGAGTCCGTCCGGTACACAGACAAAACCGCCTAAGGAAGAAAAACCTTCCGGCTCAAACGCTACAACTCCTTCCGGCGACGGAAATTCTTCCGGTTCAGATAACAGTACCGGACAGCAGGAAAATACTTCTGCGGTCCCTGAAGGTGCATTTACCCCGGAAGGCACCGGAACGGTACAGGACAACATCAGCGGTACGGATGGAGAAAAACAGTTTTACACTATCACTACGGACGCGGGCAATGTCTTTTATCTGGTGATCGACGGGAAACGGGAAGATAACAATGTCTACTTCTTAAACGGCGTCACAGAGTCCGACCTGATGGCGCTTGCAGAAAAGAACAATGGCAACATGAGCATGATTCCCCAGGAAGAAAGCTGCAACTGCACAGAAAAATGTGAGGCAGGAAAGGTCAATACCGGCTGTCCGGTCTGCAAAAATGACTTAAATGGCTGCAAAGGAAAAGAAAAGCCGGCGGAAACTGAAAAACCGGCAGAACCGGAAAAGCCGAAGAAAGAAACCGGCAGCGTCGGCACGATCCTGTTTATCCTTGCTGCCTTACTTGCGGTCGGTGGGATCGGTTACTATGTAAAAATCGTGCGTCCGAAACAGCAGGCCGAGGACGATGCGGAATTTGAGGATGACGGTTATGGCGAAGGCTTTGACCCGGATGAGGCATACGGGGAACCGGAATATCTTTCCGAGGATGATTTTGACGACAAGGACAGCAAATAAGGCTGTCCTTTTAGATTTTATGAAAGTGAGGATTTTTTCATGGAACATATCTTAACCAGGCGCCGCGGCTTTCGCAAGCTGTTGGCGTTTTTGCTTTGTATGGCAAGCATTTTGGGGCTTCTTCCGACTCAGGCTTTTGCCATGTCTGTCGGACAGACGGCAAGTTCCTGGCTGGGCAATCAGTATGTGGGCTCTGATGGGAACCACTATCGCGCCCCGGCGCCTTACACCTATCTTGCCTACCATGCAGACGGAACCATCGACGTACACACCAGTTCCGGGGGCGGTGCTTACCGGCACTATATGCTGACGGATTCTGACGGAATCAGCCACCAGGTTTACTGTGTGGAGAGCGGGATACCTTACCATGCTTCGGAAAACACCTATGTTTCGGAAAGCGGGACCAACAGCCAATACCTGAACCTGCTTCCTGCCGAGGCAAGGAGGGGGATCACCCTGACTGCGATCTATGGCTGGAAACCCGGTGCGGCGCTCCCTGTTTCCGGGATCAACGAGGATGACTATAAGATGGCGACCCAGATCATCCTCTGGGAATACCAGCAGCAGCTTAGAAGCGATCCGTACAGCCGCCACGGAAACGGCCACGCAGACGCCGACCAGTATTTCAGCGTGATCGCCGGACGTCCGGCAGAAAAAGCCTATGACTGGATTCTGGCACAGATCGCTTCCCATTCCACAGTCCCTTCCTTTACTTCTTCTAAGAAAAGCGAAGCACCGGAACTGGAACTGAAATGGGATGTAGAAAAAAAGGTCTATACCCTGACGGTCACAGATACCAACAACTTGAAGATCGACCTGGAGGCTTTGAAAGGCAGCGGCGTTTCTGTGACAAGAAACGGAAATGAATACACCTTTACCAGCAGGCAGATGATGATGGACCCGGTGCTGTTTGAATTCCGAAAGAATATCCCGGTGGCAAACGACATGCTGATCTGGGGCAGGCCCGGCTACCAGACCATGATGACCGGCGCCAGCGATCCGGTTTCCTTCTTTGTAAAGATCAAAACGGAAACTTACGGTACTGCAAAACTTGTCAAGACCAGTGAGGACGGCATTGTTTCCGGTATCACCTTCCATATCTCCGGTACGGACATTTTGGGAAATGAAGTCAATGAGGAAGTTACGACCGGAGAAAACGGCCAGATTGAAAAGAAACTCCTGCCGGGAACCTATCTGGTAAAAGAACTTCCGGTGGACCGCTATGTGACCCCTTCCGCACAGTACGTGACCATTGAAAGCGGGCAGACTTCTTCGGTACATTTCAGCAATATCCTGAAGAAATTCCGCGTCCATGTGGTAAAGAGTGATGCTGATACCGGAAATGCCCAGGGGGATGCCACGCTTGCAGGGGCGACCTATGGGATCTTCCGTGATGGCGAACTGATCGACACTTATACGACCGGACCGGATGGCAGCTTTATGACCCGTTATTATGTGTGCGGGGATGGCTGGACGATCCGGGAGATCGAACCGAGCACCGGGTATCTTCTGAATGAAACCGTCTATGAGGTGGGTGCATCCCCTTCCCTGTATGAAGTGGAACTCAATACCACAGAAAATCAGGTGACGGAAACGGTTATTTACGGAAATATCCAGCTTGTCAAGCACACCGATGACCTGGACCCGGATGTGCCTGAGGGCGAAAATACCGACGAGCCCAATGCCGGTATCATCGAACGTCCGGAAGCAGGCGCAGTCTTTGAAGTTTACTTAAAGGCAGCCGGAAGCTATGACGCAGCAAAGGAAAGTGAACGCGACCTTCTTACCACGGATGCGGATGGTTTTGCTTCCAGTAAACCGCTTCCTTATGGACATTATACGGTCCATCAGATCGCAGGCGAGGAAGGCAAAGCCTTTGTCCCGGACTTTACGGTATTCATTTCCTCTGACGGAAAGACGTACAGCTATATCCTGAACAACCGCACCATCACAGCCCGTCTGAAAGTTGAAAAATGTGACGCAGAGACCGGAAAGATTATCCCTGTGACCGGAACCGGTTTTCAGATCAAGGATCTTTCCACCGGGGAATTTATCACCCAGACAGTCTACTATCCGAACCCGGAAACACTGGATACCTTCTATGTTTCTGACGAGGGCTGGCTGATGCTGCCGGAGCCTTTGGCCGCAGGGGATTATGAACTTTATGAGGTGGCTGCCCCTTATGGCTATGTGCTTTCCGATCAGCCGGTACCTTTTACCATTGACGGCAGCGAGGCGGTTGTGACGGTCACGCAGTACAATATGCCGCAGAAAGGCCAGCTTACCATTACAAAGACCGGAGAAGTATTTGCTTCTGTCCAGGAAAACGACGGACTGTACCAGCCGGTGTATGAGGTTGCCGGACTTCCCGGAGCGGTCTATGACGTGATCGCAGATGAAGATATTTATACCGGTGACGGTACCTTGCGGGCGGAAAAAGATACGGTTGTGGAAACCCTTACGACCGGCGAGGACGGCACAGCGAAAAGCGGGCTTCTCTATCTTGGCCGTTACCGTCTGGAGGAACGTCAGGCTCCTTCCGGCTGTGTGCTGAATCCTCAACCGGAATATGTGGAACTGACCTATGCGGGTGAGACCGTGGAGGTCACACAGGCAGCGGCCGGCCTTTATGACGAACGACAGAAAGTGGATGTCACACTTTTCAAGGCAATGGAGACCGATGACCTGTTCGGTCTTGGCATGAACGAGGAATATAAGGATATTTCCTTTGGACTTTATGCTTCCGCAGACCTGACGGCGGCAGATGGCAGCGTGATCCCGGCAGATGGACTTCTGGAAGTGGTCTCTGTTTCGTCTGATGAATCCGGCGGTTACAGCGCTTCCTTCGCCTCCGACCTGCCGTTTGGCAGCTATTATGTCAAGGAACGCACGACCAACGGCGCCTATATCCTTTCGGATCAGAAATATCCAGTCGTCTTTGAATATGCCGGACAGGAAACCGCCCTGGTACAGATCCTTGTCAATGAAGGCGAGGCTGTTTCCAATGAACTTCTCCGCGGGCGTGTAGACGGTGTAAAAGTTGGGGAAAACCCAGAAGGCGGCGAAGATGTCACGCTGGCCGGTGCGATCATGGGACTGTTTAGACCTGATACAGAAGAATTTACCGAAGAAAATGCACTGCTTACTGCTGTTACCGGAAAAGACGGCAGTTTTTCCTTTGAGAACATTCCTTACGGACACTGGATCGTCAAGGAGATCTCTGCCCCTGACCTTTATACAGTAAGCCCGCAGCAGCACCATGTATATATTGGTGCAGACGGACAGCATATCGAGATCCGTGTGGAAAACACCCTGATCCGCGGCAGCGTGCAGGTGACCAAAACCGAAGCTGTGGAAGAACCTTCCCCTGCGGAAAAGGAGGATAAGAAAGACAAGAATTCTTTCCTGCGTTTCCTGCCCGGTGCGGTGTTCGACCTGTATGCGGATTCCAATGCCAACCAGGAATATGATCCTGACGATCAAAAGATCGGTACGCTGAAAGAAACCGATGCAGGCTATCATACGGCGGAAAACCTTTTGGCTGGCGGCTACTTTATCAAAGAAAGCAAAGCGCCGGAGGGCTATCAGTCTGATCCAAACGCTTACTATTTTTCCATCACAGAAGATGGACAGGTCGCAGTTGTGGAAAATGGAGAAGCCGGGCACGGATTTACCAATGAGGCTTACCGCGGCAACTTAAAGATCACAAAGGATTCCAGCGACGGGCGCAAAGATGGTTTTGCTATCGAGGTCAAGAGCGCGGATGGCTCCTACTGCGAGACATTCACCACTCCAAAATCCGGCGTAATTGAAGTCAAGGGCCTTCGTGTTGGTATTTATACCGTAACAGAAGTTGCAAATCGGGCAAGCAAGGATTACATCATTCCTGATGCCGCTACGGTGGAGATCAAAGCTGACCAGACATCTACTGTCCAGTTCTTTAATGAAAAACCGGAAAAGCCGGAGAAGCCAGAAAAGCCTTCTGTTCCGTCCAATCCTTCCACCCCTCAAAAGCCGGTACCGCAGACCGGGGATGATCCGTATATTTTCCTATATGGCGGACTGTTGGCAGCCGCACTGATCGGCGGCAGCGTATTTGCTGTGTATTATTTCAAAAAGGGAAAATACAGCAGGACTTCCCCAAAAAGAACGGCTGTCGGGGTTTCTGTCCTTTCACTCTGCGCTCTGGTGGCTCTTGGCAGCGGATTTTTGGTGTTCCGTGACCTGAACCAGTATGCCGAGAGTAAAGACGCCTATCAGGATCTTGCCGGATATGTAGAAGTACCGGAGCAGACAGACTCCCCGGAGCAGGCAACCGATCCGACAGAAACAAAACAGGACGATGCCGATATTGTCCTGCCTTCGGTAGACTTTGAAGCGCTCCGTGAAAATGGACCGGACATCATCGGATGGCTTGCCCTTCCTGATACGGTGCTCAATTATCCGGTGACGCAGACTGACAACAATGAGTATTACCTGAACCATCTTTATGACGGGACCTATAACAAGGTTGGCTGCCTGTTTGCCGATTATGAAAACCGGGCAGATTTTTCAGACCGCAATACGATCGTCTACGGCCATAATATGCGGGATGGTTCCATGTTTGCTCTGCTGAACCGGTACGATGAACAAAGTTACTTTGATACCCACAGGAAGATGTATCTCGTTACTCCGAAGGGTGGTTATGTCATGGAGATCTTTGCGGCATTTGCAGCAAAGCCGGAAGAATCCGGCAGTGAAACTTCTCCCTGGCAGCTTTCCTGGAAGGATGACGGTGCTTATACTACCTGGCTTACGGCTATGAAGGAACGTTCTGCGGTGGAAAGTGATGTGACTGTGACCTGCAGCGATAAGGTACTGACCCTTTCTACCTGTACGCCGGGCGGCACAGGACGCTTCCTTGTCATGGGAAAACTCGTGAAAGTAGATAACGAAATATAGATTTTAGACGGTGCGGGGGCAAAAGCTCCCGCACCTGCTGTTTACAAGGAGGATTTTATTTTATGGTAAATACCATGATTTCCATTCCTGGCTATGTCCATCTTTACCGCTCGCTTTTGCGGTTTTACGACATGCCGGAAAATGAAGTCCGGGAAATGCTCTATCTTCTGAATACGGCAAACCTGGACTGCTACGAGTATTATCACCCGGACCGCAGTGTGATCCAGAGCGGACCGGTCGCTTTTTGCGGATGGCTGGAAACGAAAGACTGCCGCCCTTACCGCACAGAGGTACAGCTTTACAAATCGCTGCTGTTTTTGAAGCGCAGCATTGACCGTGACCTGATCGTATCAGCCCAGAGGGAGGCTCTGCAAACCCTGCGCTGTATTATCTCCAATCTGGAATACCGCTTTTATAAAGCCTATGGCATGGAGATCGAGGACAAACGCACGGTCTATGGGGAATGTACCTACCGTCTGGTTCCCAGGGAGGATGAACCCAGCGTGTGCCTGATGCACGACTGGATCTACCTGCCGAGTGTTTAAAATGTCCCGAATAATATACAGTATTCGGGACAAAATAAAAATACGATAGTTCCCATCTCCCGATATAGAATTTGAAACTGATGTATAAATTCTGTTCTATGTGGAATACTATTGCTAAAACTTTTGAAGCCTATTGAAAATTTGTCCCGAATAATATATAATATTCGGGACAAAAGGAGGTGAGCAATATGGCAAATGGCTATTCCAAACAGATTCAGGAGCAGATCAAAGCAGCGGCGGAAGGAACTATTTTCATCAGTTCTGATTTTGCGGATATTGCCGATACGGAAACCATAAGACGGAACTTAAACCGGCTTACACAGGCAGGTATGCTTCGCCGCATTTTGAAAGGAGTTTATGAAAAACCAAAATATAGCAAACTTCTGGATGAATATGTGGCGGCAGACCCGGAAGCGGTGGCGAACGCATTGGCACGAAGTTATCACTGGACGATTGCCCCATGTGGGAATACAGCATTGAACCTGTTAGGTCTTTCAACACAGGTAACAGCAGTATGGTCCTATATCAGCGATGGTCCATATAAGACCTACGAGTGGAACTCTACAAAGCTGGAATTTAAGCACCGGACCAATAAGGAGATTACCGGATTGTCCTATATGACAAGTTTGGTTATACAGGCATTAAAAACGCTTGGCAGATCGAATGTTACGCCAGAAGTCATACAGATGCTTTCCGAAAAACTGACAGATAAGGATAAACAGGCTTGTTTGAAGGAAGCAACCGAGTCTACGGATTGGGTTTACGATACGATACGGCAGATTTGTGGAGGTGAAAAGGTACAATGAGAAATATAGCAAGACTTTCAGATAACGACCGCAGGGAGCTGTTCAGAAATACAGCAGATAAAATGGGGCTGAATGATGCCATCGTGGAAAAAGACTTTTGGGTATGTTTTACGCTGGATTATTTATTTCACCGCTCACCATGGAAAGAGTCCATCACCTTTAAGGGTGGTACCAGCCTTTCAAAAGCCTTTCACCTGATCAGCCGGTTTTCAGAAGATATTGATTTGATTTTGGACTGGCGTGTATTGGGATATGGCAAAGATGAACCATGGGAGAAACGTTCCAATACAAAACAGGATGCTTTTAACAAAGAAGCCAATGCGCGTGCGGAGGTATTTCTGTCCGAAACATTCTGCCCGGCAGTCAAAGCCGGCTTATCCCAGGAAATCGGTTGTGAAGCAAATGTCTACATAGATGAAAAGGATAAACAGACGGTCATTTTCGCCTATCCGCACCTTTTTACGAATACGGCGACTTTACAGGTGATCCGTTTAGAGATTGGTGCGCTGGCAGCGTGGACTCCTGCAAAAACAGCGCTGATCGAACCATACGCGGCAAAATATTATCCGAAGATTTTTGAGCAAAAAGAAACCGCAATCCTTACCGTTGCCCCGGAACGGACCTTCTGGGAAAAAGCCACAATCCTGCACCATGAAGCGAACAGACCGGAACATTTGGAAATGCCGCAGCGGTATTCCAGACATTATTATGATCTCTACCGCATGGCTGCAACACCGGTCAAAGAAGCTGCTTTTTCCAGGCTTGACCTCCTGAAGAAAGTTGTAGATTTCAAAATGAAATTCTATCCCAGAGCATGGGCGAAGTACCCGGAGGCCGTGCCGGGCACATTAAAATTACTCCCGCCGGAATATCGGTTTGCAGCATTGGAAGCGGACTATAACTCTATGCAGGATATGTTGTATGGAGATGTTCCGACATTTGAGACAGTCATAGCAGCGGTCCGGGAACTGGAAAAAGAGATCAATACACTATAACAATTACATATCCATTTATTTGCCGGCTATTCTAAGATGCTTTAGAATAGCCGGTTTCTTGTTTTCAAAGGAGGGATGCTATATTACGCAAAATGAAGTCAATGCCGTTTTTGACGAACAGGTACGGCTTTGCGCTGATACCTTGAAACGGAAAACCAAAGAATACACCGGGGATGATCCGGACCGGCTGGGTGCATTTAAGGCAGCGGCAGCTTTACAGCATACAACGCCCCAGCGTGCCCTTGCCGGTATGCTGGCAAAGCATATTGTTTCTCTATACGATATGTGCTTTGCCGAGGAAACAGTTTACCCGATGGACACATGGGACGAAAAGATCACAGACAGTCTGAACTATCTGTTCTTACTGAAAGCGATTGTAAAGGAGGGACATACCAATTAAACGAATCGAAGTAAAAATTTTGAACAGCCAGGCGGTGGCGGAAGCAGAAAAAAACATGGTCTTTGCGGCAAGGCTTACCCAGCAGGGACATAAGATTGCCTCAATGGACGACCTGATGGAGCTCTACGAAAAATCATTCAGCGTTCAGACAGTCGCAGCTATGGGGGCGCTTCCCCATCCTACCATCCAGAAATTTGCGGTGATCACGGTAGCCATTGTCGGCGCCAGCAGGCGTTTTCTGGCGCAGATCACCCGCCATCAGAACGAAGTAAAATTTATGAGTGCATCGCTGCAGTACAGCAACTATACGGGGCAGGCGGATTTCGCTGTCCCGTATTCTATTATGACGGCTCCGGCAGTGGTACGGGAATTGTACTTAAAAAGCTGTCATGAAAGCATGAAATGTTATGAAGCCCTGTGCACTGCCGGAAGCGGGCACGATGCGGCCGGCTATGCCACGCCCCAGGGACTTAGAAATGTGCTGCTCATCAGCGCTACCCCTTATCAGTGGAAACATATCATCAGTCAGCGGGTATGCCGAAGAAATACAGATGAAACAAGGATCGTGCTGTTAAAGGTCTGGAAAGAGCTTTATGACCTAAGCCCTGCCTTGTTTGCCCCGTCACTGACCGGACCTTTCTGCCAGATGGATCGATGCCTGGAAGGTAAAATGACCTGCGGGCGAAAACTGCAGGCAGATATGACGCCGGAAGATATTTTAGAAAAAGACTATCCTGCTCTTTGGAAAGGAGGCAGCCGATGAAAATAAAACTGATTGACTTTGGCGTACCGGAGCACCAGCGTCCTTACCGTCCGCATGGCAATGATGCCGGGGCAGATGTTTATCTGCCCCATGACTGTACCTTACAGCCTGGAGAAATCGCCAAAATTCCTCTTGGTTTTGGGCTGGAAATACCGGATGGATATGCGGGATATATCTTTCCCCGTACCAGTATGGCAGTAAAAGGCCTGGTCTGTGAACTGCCGCCTGTGGATTCCGGCTACCGTGGAGAGATCCATGCGATCATCAGCAATGTAAGCAATCAGGCGCAGTCTCTTTTTAAGGGAGTCCGTATCGGGCAGCTTGTGATCACGCCGATCGTCATTGCGGATTTTGTAACCGATCTGGGAACAGAACGAGGAACCGGCAGCTTTGGCAGTACCGGCGAATAGAAAAAGGCTGTTTGGAGAACAGTTTTTGAATACTTATCGTATGGGGAAATGACATTTCGAGAACATTATAAAATATAATAAAGAAAGTCACGAAAAAAGCGGCCATTACCGTGACCGCTTACTTTCTGCTATTGAGTTCTTTCATAATACCGAGGATATATTGCATGGATTGAGGGTCAAGCTGTCTTGCCTCTGCAATGAATTCCTTCAAGGTTTCCGGGTAGGTATTTCCTTCATCAAAGAATTCCTGCGGTGTCACACCCAGATATTCGCAGATGTAGAAAAAAGACTGCATAGCGGGAAGTGACTTTTTATTCTCAATATTATTGATGTAGTTGTTTGCCTGACCTAACGATAAAGACATATCGCGCGCGGAAACTCCTTTCTGTGTCCGCAGCTTCGCTAATCGTTCCGGGACAAAATCTTCATACATCGCCTTCACCTCCCATTCTGTAATAGATTGTACCTTACACCCCTTTATTATCCGCAAAGAGAAAAAGGGTATTATCGTTGACTTGCTAAACAAAATCTATTACTATGTGAAAAGTGAAGAATTTTACCTATCAGATGGAGGGATGACCGATGAAAGGAAAGACTTGCTGTGTTACCGGACACAGGGATTTACCGCAGAATGAGATCAACAAAATAAAAGCCGCTTTGGAACATGAGATCGATGCTGCCGTTACAGATGGATTCACCTGTTTTATGAGTGGCTTTGCAGATGGCGTGGATCAGTATTTTGCAGAGCTGGTGTTGGAAAGAAAGCAGACCAATCCGGCGCTGGAGCTGATTGCAGTGATTCCTTACCGCAAGCGTCTGGACAGCCTGAATAAGAAAACAAGAACCCGTGAACTGCTGGAGGCTTGTGCGGATGTTGTTGTCATACAGGAAAAATATCTCCCAAGCGTCTACTCCCACAGAAACCGCTATATGGTGGATCACTCCGACCGAGTGATCGCTGTATATGACGGACGGGAAACCGGCGGTACGGCAAAGACGATCCGCTTCACCCATCGGATGAAGAAGGAACTGCGGGAAATCCCGGTTGGAGAGATCGTCCTGCCGGATCATTTGAAACCAAAAACAAAATAGATACCTGTTGATGCGCTCACTTTGAAGTGGGCGTTTTTCTTTACCCATTTTTAGGAGGAATGCTTATGTGGAACCTGATCTCACATTTCCTTACCTTTGCCGGAGGAATGGCTTCCGGCGTTATGCTGATGTGTCTTATGCAGGTCGGAAAAGAGAACACGGAACATTCTGGAACCAGACACAACACAAATCTGACGGATAAAAAGGAGGACAACGATTGAATCAGAATTTTGTAGAATATGTAAAAAGCCATATTAAGGAATACCTGCCTATGGAATACCAGAACGCAGTAATTTCCATCAATGAAGTAACAAAAAGCAACGACCGGATGCTGACCGGACTGACGATCCTTTCTCCCGGCGAACGGGCTGCACCAACTATCTATTTAGAAGCACTCGCCGAGCAGGTGGAACGCGGGATGCCTTTAGATACTGCCATGAAGCAGATTGCACAGATCCAGTTGGAGAATCACAACCGGGTCCCGATGGACATCTCTATGCTGGGAAATTATGAGGCGGTCCGTCCTATGCTGGCGGTACAGATGTGTGATCCTGAAACAAACCAGGAATATCTGAAAGGAAAGCCTTATACTTCCTGTGGGGAGCTGGCGGCTTATTACAGGATTCAGGTTGCGGCAGATGAGGAAGGAACTGCTTCTGTTGCTGTTACCGAAAGCATGATGCAGATGTGGGGTATCACAAAAGAACAGCTTCATAAAGATGCGGTGCAGGCCGCAAATGCCAGAAGTCCTGTCTGCCTTTATGACATGGAAGAAGTCATGGCAGAAAGTATCTTCTCTGTAAAACCTGAAAACCTCTTTAACCGGGAAGAACCGCTGGATATGGGTTTTGTACCCATTTATATCCTGACAAATCAGGAAAAATTAAACGGTGCGTCTGTATCAGTACAGGAAGGCGTTCTGGAAAAAGTGGGCGGATTGCTTGGCACCAATTTTTATGTTCTTCCGTCATCGATCCATGAGCTGCTGATTTTGCCGGATAATGGTTCCATGCAGCTTTCTGAATTGGAAGCTATGGTACGGGAGGTCAATGCTACCCAGGTAGCCCCGGAGGACCGCCTTTCGGATAAGGTTCAGTATTATGACCGTGAGACAAAGCTGCTGCAGCGTGGACAGGAAAAAAGTGTTTTAGGACGGCTCTCGGATAAAAAAGCACAGCTTCAGCAGGCAGATCACGCAATGTCGAAGCAGCCTCACCGCAGTGAAGTAAGTCTGTAAGAAATGGAGGTTAGGATATTATGAAACTTGTGATTGCAGAAAAGCCCTCTGTTGCTATGTCACTGGCAGCAGTATTAGGCGCAACGGAAAGAAAAGACGGTTATCTCGAAGGTTCCGGCTATCTGGTGAGCTGGTGCGTGGGACATCTTTTGGAACTGGCACAGCCGGCAGCGAGCTTATATTTCTTATATTGACGCAGGGCAAAATGATCCGGGTCTTTCTGTTCCAGAGCGTCAAAGAGAAGGTCAACTGCATTTTTGAACGACTCATCATCCTCACGGACCTCCATTGCGTTCAGCATTTCTACCAGTGTGGCAAAATTCTGTTCGTTTGCCGGGGCCTCATAGTAGATATATCCGATCAGTGCCGTATAGAGCAGGGTTTCTGCTTTGACCCAGAAATCGTCTCCGGCTTTTCCTTCGCCTTTGGTATTGGCGATCAGGGTAGTGACGATCTTCAGAATATCTTTCTCGGAATGAATGTAGGCGAACGGGTTAAAGTGCATACTTTTCTGGAAATTGATCGTATTGAATACCCGTATTTTATAGGGCTCATAGATGATCTTTCCTTTTTCATTACGCACAGGCTTTCCGTCCTTGTCCAGCTTTGGTGTGCCTCGCTGCAACATCTTTCCGCATTCCACAAGGACTGTACCTTTCGGATCGGTGACGACGTAGGAACTGTGCATTTGCATCAGATTGGGCTTGATGAAAAAGCGCGTTTTTCCCGAACCTGATCCTCCGACTACCAGTACATTTTTATTTCTTGCATTGGCCGGATTTTTGGGCCTTCCGTTTAACATCAGTCCTTCACTTTGGGTAAGAATGATATTGTTTTCCGGCTTTGGGTCCATAAACGGGGCAATATCGGCTTTATTTCCCCAACGGGCTGAACCGTATTCCACATTTTTTCGGTATTTCTTAGCGTCTTTCCCTCTAAGATAGACTGCCAGCCGCATAATGGCTGCACTGCAGAAACCAATCAGCCAGTCCATTGCCGCCCCCGGCCACATACTCTGAAACGCAAGGGCAAAGCCTTCGGACAGTCCTAACAGCTTTTGGGAAGCGTCTGCTCCGGGAGCCAGCCGCACCGCCTCGCCCAGCTTGGCAAATACCAGAAGGAACAGAACATAAGGCAGATGGAGAATGACCTGTTTTTTCAATGTTTCTGCATCGATCTTCATCGTTCCGGTCCTCCGTGTTCTTTATTCTTTACACGGTCACGACCAAGCGCCTGTGCCAGTTCTTTGAACTTATGAAGCTGTGTAAGCAGCGACGGTCTGCTGCTGCGTGTAAGGTCTTTCTTTGTATATTCCTTAAAAGCTGCTGTCAGTGCATCCGCCTGGTTTGCCTTGAAATATACCGTCCATTTTGGGGGATTGGTCCCAAGTTCCTTTTCTATATGGTAGCGTACCTGATGTTTCCTGGCATACCGTTCAAAAGAGCGGATTCGCCCTGAAACTTCAATGGTATTGGCTCCGGGGTCTTTATACGTCAGCCGCTTCATGCTGTTGCGCCCGACTTTTGGCATTGTGCGTTCCTGTTCCATCTTTTGGAGTACCGCAGCAATAGCCGCACGCAGTACCCGCCCTGACAGTTTTGCTGCCTGTATAGAAACAGAAATCGTTCGTTGTTCGAGATCTTCCTGCAAGAGCATCCTCCTTTCTGATAAAATCGATATTTATAATATGGAAATAACTTTTTACCGGCTTTCCCCAAGAACCTGCTGTCGGGAAGCGTGTTCAAAGGCTTTTACTGCCTGATCGACCTGAATTTTAGCGTGTTTCAAAAGCGTCTTGATGATCGTAGCCGGGCGTTCCTGTTCCTCCAGATGATCGACCATCCCTTTGCACTCATCCGGGAGGTATTCCGCCATATCTTTTAACACATCGGAAAAGTTACCCATAAAGCCCCAGCAGCTATCCGACAGCTCCCCGTTTTTATAAAGCTCAAACCCATAACATTCGCCACGCAGATAGGAATCGTAAGCGGCGACTTCACTGCGCATCAGTGCGTCTGCTTTCTGCCGGATGGAGCCGGTCATCTTATCAGCATCAAATTCCTTTAGGGCATCTTCTTTGGAAACATAGATCCAGCCGACCTGTCCGCTGTCCCATTCTGCACGAGGAGCCCTGCCTGAGAAACTTTCTGTACTCATGGCAAGACCTGAGTGGTCGTAGAGATAGAGGGGGAGCATCAGATACTTTTCCGAAATTACTTTCTGCATTGCTTCATCGATCGCCCGTTCCTCTGCCTTTGGTCCATGCCGGAAACGGCTGCTTACAATGTTTACCATCCGTTCATAGCGTTTCATGCCGGCTTCATCATGTCCTACGGTATCTAAATACATTTCCCGCAGGAAGTCATCTTTGTCCATATAGTTGTGATGGTCGCCCAGCGCATAGCGGGGATGGAAGCATACCATCGTCCCAAAATGTTCATCTACCTCACGGGGAGAGATCAGAATATCGTCCGGCTGCACCATAAGGGCATAAGGTTCATTTACTGCCATTAACATAATTGGCTCCTTTCTTTCTACAAATCCGGGCCGGAATGGTGCATCATCGGTTTTTCCCGGTGTTCATTGGTTGCAGGCTGCTTGACTGCAATGATCTCGCCGGCAATCCTTGCAAATTTTTCAGGGTACTTGAACTGCTCCCCGTATTTCTCCATCAAGTCCGGGGAAAGGTCTGTAAAATCTTCCTCACCAAGACCAACGATCAGAAAATTCCCGGACACAATATCATAGATGTGGCCGTCATCGTCAAAGAGAGCCCGGTTCAGAGGCAGCCCCATCAGCTTGCCTTCTTCATTACAGATCAGAGCCACCGGGTCCTCATATGGATAGACCGCTTGAATATCTCCGCCCACTGCCGCCTGCAAGGATTTCAGACCACTTTCAATCTCCGCAGCATAAGGGGACTTGCCCGGCTCTACCATTAACACTTTCATAATTGTATATCCTCCTTCTTTTTCATTGCCGTACCGGGAGCGGCTGGCGTTTTTTCCTGAGTTTTTGCCACAGAGAGCTTCCCCAGGACGGAAGGCTTCTCCCGGTTTTTGGGTATAAAAATACCGCCCTCCGAAACCTCGGCGGCGGCATGTTCCGTTTTGGCCTGTTCCAGTCCTTCAACCGTATAGCCAGGTAAAAGAGTGCCGTGAACCATAAAATGGTGCTCATATTCTTTCGGGATTGGCGGGGAAATTTCCGTGAATAAATGGGAATAGGCTTTCTTTCGCCCGTCCAGGTATTTTATGGCTGCATTCTTATCTGTATATCGTTTCTGGTTTTGTCCGGCAATCTTTGCTCCATATCCCTGCTTTGGGGAATGAATACGGACTTCCCACGTCACATACCAGGCAACCGGAACACTTTGTTTGGTTTCCCGGTCATATTTCGTATCTTCCCAAATACTGCAGGTCATCTGATAGACCCGGTTGCTGATTTTCTGATCCGCCCTCCAGTTATCGGTGTCTTTCCACTGGTTGCCGGTATGCTCGATCTCCGGTGTACGAAGATATTCCAAAGCCCGGTTGATCGTCTGTGTTGCCGCTGCCTGCTGTTCCCATTGTTTTGCAGCAGCCACCACGATTTCATAGGCTTTCTGCTCCCCGTCGATACTTCCCTGGCGCATGGCTTCCAGGCTATCTGTTCCCATTGTGATCAGAGTAGAAATATCCACATTTTCACAAACTACGCTGTGTTCAATTTTAAGCTCTGATCCCGGCGTCAAGTGGTCGCCATACCGGTAGGCATGATAATCTTTATTTTCTTCCAAAATGCTGTTCACCTCCTGCTATATTTCCGGCTCGTGGTTTTTTCTGGAAAACGTCTGTGCCGGTGATTTTTTATCTGCCGGCCTGTTTGCCGCAAGCTGATCCATCACGGAAGGACGGCCGACGCCGAACATGGATAGCTGCCCGTCCGCCGCCTCACGAAGTTCAGAAACAGAGAGGGGAAGCGTTACATCGGCATGGGTCAATAGCTGTTCCCGTTTCAAATCCTGAATGATCTCGTCAAAAACAGCGTTGATCGCACGGCGTTCTTCCCCCACAGGGAAGGCTTTCAATACCTCCATTTCTCCGTCTTTGCCGGAAACCAGGGTAAGGGCACAATCGGCGTGACCTGCCAGATAATCCGATGTATAGGGCAGTTTGTCCTTGATATAACAGGCAAAGGCTCTGGCTGTCATTTCCACATTGCTGTCCCAATAACCGCCGTCTTTTTCACATTCTTTCCCCATGCGTACCGAATTACGGTAAAAATCAGTTTCCGTCCGTCCAATCTGCGGAGCTTCCTGCGCCTGCATCCCGGAAAGCATACGCTCAAAAATTTCCAGCCGTTCCCGTTCACTTTTGGGAATTACCCGACCGGTAACATTCTTCTTAAATGCGCTGATCTGTTCCACAGAGCCGGGTTCGCCGGACAAAAATGCTTCCCGCAAGACTGCGTAGGTTTCCATCTGTTCCTCATTGCCATACCGTTTCAGGGAGGCAAGAACCGAGGAATCCAGCCAGCTTGCCGCATTTTTCCGGGTGCGTTCTGTTTGTGCTTCCGTGCGCTTTGCTGCCTGTTCCGGTGTTTCAGGTTTATACTTCATGGTGTCAATGAGTTTTTGGAACGGCGCATAGAGGCGGGGCTGTTCTGACAGCATCCCTTTTGCGCCCATCTTTGTACCAAGATAATCGTCAAGTCCATGCCACCATTCATGTGCCAGCGAACCGGCCCCGTGCATTTTCGTAAGATTGATGACTGTACGCAAAGGTTCATAATGAGCCGCAGCATTGCCGCTGCCTCTTGCACCAAAAGCAATAGCAAGCGTTCCCTGATAAGCAATATCTTTATCGCTGATCTTAAGGGCTGACGCCAGATCCTTTAGTGCTTCAAATCCCATGTTAAGGGAGGTCTGACGGTCGTTCTGGTTCATCCAGTTTCCAAACTCGCCGCCGCGGAACCCAAATGTATCAAGATAATGCTGTCCGGTGATCTCCACACCATTCCGGTAATCCGGCCCGGTACGTTTGACATGGGCAAGCTGGGGAGGGACAAACCGGATCTTTCCGTTTTTGTTCCTGCCTTTGGCAAGTTCCTGCACCCATTTCAGGGCAGCTTCTTTGGTCTCAAAATTGGTCCGCAGGATCGAATAGCCTTTTGTCACATAGTAGGTACCGGGTTTCCAGTCCTCATTTTTAGAATAGGTATGTTTCCCGTCGTTGAAGTGGATCGCATAACCTTTCGGTATTTTCTGCTCTTTGGAAACACAAAACTGTTCCTTTTTTGCTTTCTGAGTAAAGTTGCGCTCAAAATATTCAGCCGAGCGGATCAGCATGGTATTGGACAATTTGTTTGTGATCACGGGATTGTCCTGTCCCTTTTTCGTTGCCCGGTAATGGATTCCGCTTCCCCAGCCCTGTACCTTTTCTAAATATCCATTGTCAACGAAAAAGCGGTCATAGGCTCTCACAGCATCCTCCACAGTACGGACATCTGAAAGCACTGTCTGCAATTCCCGGACTGTTTTTATATATTCCTTTTGTCTCGCGGTCCGTTTTTCCGGGGTGTCATCCGTGCGGTAATACTGAGGGGAAGCGTTTAAGCCGTCCCTTGCTTTTTTTATAAAATAGACCACGCCAAGAGGAATCCCTTCCTCCAGCATGGCTGCATAGTCCAGCCTTTTCCAGACATTATCCTTTTTCACAAATTTTTCTGCTTCGCGCTCATTCATGGCTTCCAGATCATCCGCATACAGCCCGCGGTCTTTCCACAGGTCTTTTTTCGCACCGCCGATCTTTTCGCCGAAATCTTCATGCACTCCTGCCAATCTTCATCACCTCCAGTCAGTGTAAAATTCTTATCGCTCCGGGGCAGGGCGATGTTTTTCACTTTGGGATTTGCCAAAGTATGGGCATTTATGAATCACTTCCGTTTTCTGGTAGCTGCCCGCCGGCAATCTTGCCGACAATCTCCGGACCGGTTTCATAAATCTGCATGAGGCGTTTTGCTGTGCCGCAGGGCTGTGCAGCTCCGCTGGTCCAAAGACGCACTGTGGATGGGGCAACATTCATCAAAAGCGCAAAGCCCTTTTCGTTCATGTCCAGCTTTTTCATCAGCGATTTAACCATATCGGGGCCGTAGTCTGGACACCGGGAAGCCTCGGCAATCATCTGCAAAGCGGTATTTTCAATTTTTTTCATTTTCAAATTCTCCTGTTATTTGTTTTCCAGCCTTATGCCGGGGTAAAGCTGATCTGGTTGTGTTTCATCCTTTTTGCAAAGTCCGGCAGCGAATAATTTACCCCGTCAATTTCTGCATGGGTGTCATCCAGACGATGGCAAACAGCAAAGTGCCTGTCCCCGTTTCCATAGAACAGGCAGAGTAAACCATTGTCAGGAATGGAAAACAGCGCTTTTCCGGCGCTGTCTGTAAAGCAGATCTGTTGAGATCCATTCATGTTGAAATCCTCCCTAAATTGAAACAGCCGCCTCTTTTGGGCGGCGTTGGTGCTGGCTGGTTTGCAGCTGTTCCCGAACCTGCAGCAATTTCTCATTGTAATCTTTTCCCATCCGGGGAGGGTTGACACTTACCCGGATATGACGGAAACGTTTATCCTCGTGGAGCATGGTCTTGATTTTCCGGGCATTGACAAATCCGGCAAGGTCGTGGTCCATATAAAGGGTAACACGCCGGATCTCCGGGTGGCGTTCCAGAAAAGAAGTCAGCGCCACATGGGAAGTACCTCCCAAAGACAAGCGATAACCATTCCATTTCCATCCCTCCAGCTCTTGAAGCGTTGCATGGGAAAGCGCATCAATAGGAGCTTCAAAGACTGCCACATGCCGGCTGCCCGGACTTTGCGGAGGATAACAAAAGTTATATCCTTTATCGCTGCCATAGACATCCTTTTTGAGATTGCCGCCGATACTGCGCATACAGGCAAACTTCGCTTTCCCGGAATCATCTTTCACTACAAACACACAAACCGGTTCTCCATGATACCGGGCTTCGTAAAAAATCCCGGCTTGTAAACACTGGCGAATGACTTCTGAGCTGATCCCCCGTTTCTGCAAATAGGAGACCGCAGCGGTCGCGCAATGTCTGGCCCAGGGGAGAGAGAATGCTTTCTTTTCCGGTTCTTTTGATACCTGTATTTCTGCCGTACTTCGGTAAGCCGGTGTATGTCGGATTTCGCCACCTACCAGAGCATGAACCGCATCCACAAGACCATATCCCCGAATCTGGATCAGGTAGTCCAGCGCATTGATACTCCGTCCACGGCTGTTCCAGTACCAGTACCTTTTCCCGGTTACATATACCAGACTGTCATGCTCCTTATGCCGGAAATTAGGTCCATCCCGTTTCAGCACGCCGGGTTCATGGAATTGCAGGTAAGTAAACAAGTCAGCTTCCCGCGCTGCCTGAATCTGTTCTTTAGTTACGCCGGGCATAGTACCGGCACAGTGTTTCTTTTCATTGTGCTTTGCCTCCTTTCTGTGATGAAATGAAAAAAGACACCCAAAGGTGTCTAACAGCCGTACAGGTCGTGATTGACCTCGGCACGGTAATAGCTGTCCATTGTAGCCGGGGCATTATACAGCGCCGCCAACAGGTAGGCTTTGATGTTTCCGACCTTCGTCGTGTTCTTGTCGATACAGTCAAAGACATACTCTAAGTGGCCGGAATTGATCTTCAGGAACCGGCTTTTGACGATCTCTCGCGGAAAATCATCTCCGGCAATGCGAATGTAAGGGCGTTTCGACAAAATCACTTCAAGCATAAGTTCAAGGGCTTCGTCCAGACGTTCCCTGCCATACCGTAAGACCAGTAAGTCATATTCAATATTTTCTTTGATGATTTCACGATAGGCTTCTATCAGCTCTATCCGATCCATCCCATCCGTGCGGCTTGCCGCTTCCGGCTCTGCCGGATAGATTGATGGATAAGTTATTGATTTATCTTTTTTTGATTTTTTTGTTTTTAATGGATTAGTATTTAATTGTGCCGGATTTTCCTGTTCAGGTTCCGCCTGTTCAGGTTTTACCTGTCTTGGATTTTCCCGTTTAGGTGAAAGCCCTGTGTTTTTGGTACTTACAGGCTGCTCATGGATCGTATATTCAATGTCCCCCAACTGCCCGTTATCATAGCGGAGGCGCTGTCTGGTGAGATAACCATGCCGCTCCAGTTCCTTCAGGGCAGTAGTGATAGAATCCACACCGTCCTTGCAGATATGGGCGAGTCCCTTCGTGGTATAATCCCAATCTTCCGGCAGCGACAGCATAAGTGATAAAAGTCCCTTTGCCTTTAAGGACAACTCCGTATTGCGCAGATGGTGATTGCTCATTATCGTAAAGTCCTTTGTTTTCTCTACACGGAATACTGCCATTGTATTGCCTCCTTTCTTCGACTATTCCGTTACAAGGCATGATCCCTGTGGTCATAATGGAGATGACCGCCAGAGACCTTCGCATGGTTTTTCAGTTTCACTTCGCCCCGTTCCTGGCTCTCTAAAAATTTCTGATAGCCGGCATCTGTAAGGAACAAGCGCATCTTATCGCCTTTGTCACCAACAGGGGAATCGTAAGACAATACATCAAAAACGATCATGTGCCTTACCTCTGGGTCAAAGCGTTCAAGTGCCATGATGTCATGCCCCTTCAATTTTTCTGCACCTGATTGCTGTCTGGCCTCGGCGATCTTTTCTCCAATCGTCCGGGCTGGATAGGGCAGACGGTAATTCTTCTGAATATCTTTTACCAAGTCCATGCACTCTGCATTTGACAGAACACGAAGTTTTGCCATAAGACCTTCTGCCGCCTCCCGCTGCTCGGAATTATTTGAATACCTCACGGTCATATAAAGTTCATTCAGGATCTTTGTCTGATAATCGCCCTCCACCTGAAAGAGCAGCTTTTTTTCCATTTCGTTTAATTCCATGGGGATCTCCTTTCTCTTGAAAATGTTTATAATAAAACGCCATAGGATTCAAATGAACCTATGGCGTTAAATGCGCGAATTAAATTTATGGTTATAGCTTGTTTAGCCAAGCATCAAAAGATTTTTCTGATACACTAATTTCTACTTTGCTTTCTGTAATTGACATAAAACCTCCTGCCTATTATAATATTTCCATCGAGAGGTATCAAATCTTCACTCTACATGGAGTTGTATATGTGTTGGTATTTGCTAATGGCTTGCTAATTGGACCATACGAAATTAGCAGAAAGACGTTGTATGAGCAAGTACCAATAAGTAAAGGTAACGGTTGAAAAAGCCTGTAAAATCAAGACTTTTCCGAATTGGAAGTCATGTAGTCGTATATTGAAACAGGTGGTATGCCATACTCCTAAGCGAAAGGCCGTGGGTTCGAATCCCGCCAGGGACGCCAGCAAACACGCCGAAAACCTTTGATTTATCAGGGTTTTCGGCTTTTCTTATTTCTGCGGCTTTTGTGGCTTTTTTGCAAAAAACCTTGGTTTGCTAACATTTGCTAACGAGATTTGGCCTTTTGCTAAGAAAGGCGGTAAGTCAGAGGTTCGATTTTTACCAAAGGAACTTGCAAACATTTGTTAGCAGAAATTAGAGGAAGTTGCAAACAAAATCGCGAATTTGCTAACATCGCTCAAAAATGCTTTCAGAACCTTGCTAACAAAAAAAGTGTTTGGTCACTGTGCAAAGTGGTTCAAACGAAGAAAACCTCTCACAAAGTGAGAGGCGTTCTTCTGAGGGAGGGACTTTATAAAGCTTTTGCCAGCTGCTTGAGCAGTGCGGCAGTTTCGGGATTTTTAAGCAGTTCCAGTATCTTCGCTGCATCACTTTCATCACTTTCAGTGACGGCAGTATCCGCAGTTTTAGGCTCTGTATCTTCAACAGGGTCAGGAGTCTTGGATGAGTAAAATGCTTCCTCCAATCGCTGAGCGTTTATGCAGCGATCCTCGTCGATGATGTGAGAGTAGACATCTGCAACCATTTTTACCTGAGCATGACCAGAGTCGCCCTGGACGGATTTCATATCGCCACCATTGAGTTTCAGCTTGTAGGTGATACTGGAGTGACGGAGAGAATGGAATACAACATGAGGCAGTCCGTTTTCTTTGATAAGTTTATTGAAAGCACGGTTAATCACCTGGCTTTCCATCGGACGGCCATTGCTGGAGCAAAAGACCAGGTTATTGTCGATGTATTCATCTCCAAACAGATCCATCAGCTCATCAATTTCTTTTTTTCTCTCTACCAGCATATAGGCAACTGTTTTCGGCAGGTACACGCGGCGAATACTGGTTTTGGTTTTAGGCTCTTTCAGGACCAGAGCAGTATGGGTACTGGCTATGCAAGGTGGAAACTTCTTAATAACACCTTTGTCGCTCAAATCGTCCAATGCACCTCGTGTAACCCGTTGCAGCTCTTTGTTGACGAATATATAAGCTGAACCATTTTCTATGCTCTGTGGTGCAATATCAATGCAGTCCCAGGTAAGGCCCAGCATTTCACCAATGCGTAAAGAGCAGGAGAACGCCAGATTTAAGGCAAGGGAGAGGATAGGATCATCACAGACTTCCATAGCCTTGCTCAGCGTTTCGGCAGTCCATATATCCCGTTCTTTATGTTCTTCTTTGGGAAGTGTCGCATTCAGGACAGGGTTACGGCTGATTAGTTCCCAACGCACCGCCTGATTAAAGGCACTGCGAAGTAGCTTGTGAATTTCTCTTACTGTATGCGGGGTCAGATATTCGCTTGTGGGTTTGCGGTTGTTGACGCTTACCGTTTTCACAGAGAGCAGATCACGGTAATACTTATCCATCATCCTTGGAGTGATGTCGGATAGTAACATATCTCCGATAATAGGAGTTATGTAGTTTCTCGCCAGACCACGGCGGCTTTCATATGTTGACATTGCCCAGGTATTTACACCATAGATGGACATATATTCATCGAGCAGATCGTTCAGGGTCTTTGCCGTAGGAATAAAGAAGGTTCCAGAGTCCTGCTCATACTCAATTTGCTTTTTTCGTTTTTTTGCTTCTGCATTTGTGCTGAAGGTTTCCCAACGCTGTCTGCGTTTTCCGTTTTCATCTGTGTAATCATACACCACAGAATATTTGCTTTTACGCTTCACGATAGATGCCATTTTCATTGCTCCTTTCTGAGATTTTCACATAATGAGTTTGCTTTTGATACCAGGCTTCAAAACTGCTGGTAATGATACGAATTCTTCGATCAATCAAGGTCGTCTCAAAATAGCCCCTTTTAACAAGGTCATAAGCTGTGCCAGATTTCAGCCCCAAAAGATCCGCCATTTCCGGAACTGACATCGTAGTATGCCTCCATTTCTCTCCGGGCGGTGTACCATCCACTTTTTTATAGTGGAACTGGCCGGCATACCAATCTTCAAAGCTATCCAGCATAACTCTCATTCGTCCGGCCACTTGAATTGTTTTGAAATAGTTCTTTTTAACCAACCAGTAGGATTCTACTTTACCAAGCCCAAGCATTTTGCCCATCTCTGGTACAGACATACTGGTCTTTACTCTTTGTTTTTGCATGGCTTTTGCCTCCTCTATAAAGTTTTTCTTGCTATGGCCTCATTGTAAGAGAAAGCAGAAAAAAAGTTAAGGATGTCGATTTGGAGATCGGCATCCTTGACAAATCATTCATCTGCGTGATCCAGCCAGTCATCAAAGCTCTTTTTGGAAATGCGGATATGACCGCCGACTCTGACGCTGTGGAATACACCCTGTTTTACCAGATTATATGCTGTGGGACGACTGATACCCAGAATGTCCTGAATCTCATCGACCGTATAGGTTCTTTTGTCATAGCTGACAGGATTTTGTTCATTAAAGCGGTTCAATTCCGCAATTCTTGCTTCAAACATAAAAACGCCTCCTTTATCCGGTAAGTGGCCTTACGGAGCCTCCATTTCCTCCGGAATATGAATATCTAAACTAACTTGCAGAGCATCATCAATCGCTCTCATTTCTTCGCGAGATACGCGCCCAATGTACGATAAAACACGCCTTTTATCAATCGTTTTAATTTGCTCCAGCAGAACAACAGATTTCAGTCCAAGCTCTGGAACGCTCTCCAGTGCATAGTGTGTGGGCAGCTCCTTTTTCTTAATCCATTTACTGGTGAGTGGAGCTACGATCAAAGTGGGGCAGAAAAAATTCCCCACATTGTTTTGAAGAACCAGGACAGGACGGGTGCCGCCTTGCTCTGATCCAAAATAAGGGTTCAAATTGGCATAATATAAATCCCCACGCTTATAAATCCAATCTTCTTTCATGTTCATCCTCCTATGTTTTGAGATTTGATTATGTAAGAAGGAGGCTCTGCAAATTACAGAGTCTCCTTCAATTTAGCGCCTGTTTTATCCCTTACTTGTCCACGACACCCCAGGGATTTGGGTAATCATTAAGCCGCAGGTGGCTGGCCTGCTTCTCAGGAGTTTCACCTCCACTTCGTTTGGTCTTACCCATGGCCTGCGACGGTTATTATCACGCTCGGACTATGGCTGTAAGAGAGCTTTCCTCCTTGTTATGCCATGACCGGATGCCATCCGATGTATTCCAGCCTGATATATTTCTGATAAACCGAAAACTCATCTATACAGCAAAAATGGGTTGGCCTGTTATGCGAGTGGCAGCTCTCAGAAAATATACCGCTGATGTAGCGGCTATTACGCCCAAAGAGGATCAAACTTAATGATTCGTATATGAGGTTGTCAAGGTGCAAGTGAAAGGATTTCCCTCTCACTTGCTACTGCCACTTTTTTAGAAAATCGCAACCAACTTTTTTATTTTTTCTTCAATTTTTTTCAATCGCTTATCTGCGGCTTGCCGAGTAATACCATATCGTTGGGCTAAACAAGTTGCATTTGGTATTTTCATTTCATAATAGGACAATATAAAATCTCGTTCTGCTGGACTCAGTTTCAATAGAGCTTGGTGTAAATCCTCAAGAAGTAAATTCTGAATAGCTTGTTCCGCAGTATCAACAGATTCATCCACAAACAAATCTGTATCCTGATAACCTTCCTCTGTGCCGTCACGATCTCCCACATGAGAAGCCGGGAATATAGAGCGACTTTTCTCATGTTCCTGGAGATAGCGGCTGTGGCGGTCCTCCTGTTGGTATTTTTCAAAATCTTTGCGAGAACATTCCATGATAATGCGGTCATCTTCATCACGGAACATTTTGACTGTTTCAACAAAAAAGCGCCCAGTAAAGCAACCATTGCGGCGTGCCTTACTGAACGCTGAAAAACTGATTTCCTCCCATTCCTGTGGGCTGTTATTTTTCCAAATGAATACTCTCGTCATATCCTTTCCTCCGTTCAAATTCTTGGTAGTCAGCGAATTTGAACGGTGTCATGGATATTTTGCTATGTACGCCTCCCAGCGCATACCGGCCTCCTAATACCGGGCAAAGAAAAAGGCCGGAAGTGTTTTCACCTCCAGCCATGTTCCTGCCGCCATATTGCAGCAGGAATGAAAAAAGCCCGGTTAATGCCGGGCCTTATGTAGAAAAGTATTCAATTTAGCGCATTCCTGCCACTATAACAAGTATAGCAGGTCGGAAGTCGGAAGGGAGTAGGGATTAGGTCGGGGATTTGTCGGGATTTAGTCGGGATTTAGTCGGGGCAGCTCCTCCAGGACTTCTGGAATAGAATATCCAAACAAGCAAACAGAAAATAAATAGATGGCTTCTCGTTTTCGGTCATAAAAGACACTGCGCTCTATATTTAGTTCTTCCAGCAATTCTTTCTCTGTACTGTTGAACCGATAGATAAATTGCTTAGTCAAAATTTCATAGTAAAGTTCTCCTCGATCCGGATACCGTTTCAGACGAAGGAGTGCACGGTCAATAATATTGACTAGCATTTGATTTTGAACAAGGCAGCAAACTTTTTCTTCAAAGGCTTGCAGTTCAATATCTGGTGCAAAATTTTCAAGATAGCAGAGGCCAGACTCTATATCTTGTTCTCCCATAATCCAAGCAGTTTCTTGTAATTCTTCTGCCCGTTCACTCAGAACCCAGACTACATCACGGTAAATCTTTAGAATCAGCTTACTTCTATGAAACGCAGCGTCGCTGTTAAGCCCCAAAGCTGTTAGCCTGCTGTTACATTTTTGGATTGTTGTGCTTTCTTTTCTCATAGAACATCCCTCCTTGTTCGCAATATTGCGAACATATTAGGTACAAAATAGCATAGCAGAGGAGCGTGAGAGAGGGCAGTGCCTCTCTCTATTCCCCCATTTGGCTATATCAGGTTTCTGGATTTTAGACGAATCTGCATTGCTTGCTTGGAAACCTCAAAAATATTTGCCATTTCAGCAATGAGCTGTTCATCTGTCCGGCCTATTTTAAGCCGGTAAAAACATTTTTTGATCTGCGGTAAAGGCATCAGCAGAGCAGAAGCCAGAGTATCCGCCTGACGCTCAATTATGCCATGACTTTCGTCGGAAGAAACATTTCCGTTATAAGCAGCAACATCTCCAGTACCAGAGTACAACTTCTTATGTAGTACCCAATGAGCCAGCTCATGGGCACAGGTAAAACGGAGCCGCCCTAATTTTGACGGATCACAAAGCCGTTCATCAATTAAGATTGTACCGGCTCTTACTGCAATCATTCGATACTGTCTCTGTATCTGGTCATATAAGACAACAGCACCGTCATCGAAAATTGTTTCCCCTAATATCTTGGGGTTTTTTCTTAGTGTATGAAACTCCAGGATTAGATCAAACTTTGTCTCGATAATGGTTTCGATTGGCACAGGACATGGTTGCCCGGATAGCAGAGAGGGATCATATTCCATCAGGATTTTTCGCCCTACTGCCTCGATTGCTTCTGTACGGATTTGTGGAATTGACAAAGCTCTCCCCCCTATCGTTTACGCTCCTTTAGCATTTTCATAAATGTCTGCCATTCTTCATCGGTAGCATCTACTTCTTTTGCCACACGCAAGGCTGCCCGAACAATATCTTTTTCCATGATATAGTCTGGCAAATCAGCAGATACTGTATTGCGTGATTTTGCAGCCAGATCCAAAAGCAACTCATGTTCTGATTTATCCAAATTCAGAAAGGCAGAGATGCGTTCCACAAAATCTCCATTGGGTGCAGGACGGCGGCTTTGCTCAATATCACACAGATAACCGTAAGCAATATTCAAATGCTTGGCTGTATCGCGTAAATTGAATTTGTGCGCCTTGCGTTTCTCGGCTATAAATGATCCAAAAGTTATATTGCCCACAGCATTCACCTCTCATTTGTTCGACGAACTGCGAACATCTTGCTTATATTGTATATCGAACATCTGTTCACTTCAAGGATAAAAATTTCATTTGAAAAGAGGTGTTAAAAATCAATAACACCTCTTTTGCGCTATATAAATTCCTGAGCGATTTGCTGCATTTCCGTAATGCACTCTTTGGGAGAGAGAATTTTTATTTTCCCTTTGAATTTGAATATCCAGCCATAAAAAGTTCCACTGGGGTTCACTTCAATTTTGGCTGTGAAGTGTGTATCATCATACCTATCAACAGCAGCATCTTCTCCATAATGATCTATGATTACTCTCATCAATTCGTTTTCACATAGAAGGGTTACTTCCTTCGATGACTCCGATGTAAACATATCAACCATTTTATTTGTATAGGAGGCTACATCAAATCCCTCTATCGGCATAAAGTAAGTTTCCAGATTTTCTACACTTGTTAGCCGATCTACACGGAAGTGAGCAATTTTCTGATGCTTCAGAGAAAATCCAATCAAATAGTAATGGTCATTTTTCCATTCAAGCGCATAAGGATTTACGACATAATAATATCCATCATGCTTTAAGATTTTCTTTTTTTCTTGAGTATATTCATAGTATTGGAACCGAATTTGCTGATGGTTTCCAATCGCTGTTTGGATATTGTCAATGATGTAGTAAACCTTTTCATTATGCGGTTTGACACGGCTGGATAAAGCAGCAAATTTTTGAAGCTGCTTTGCCTGATGTAGACTGGTCAGACGGCATAATTTCTGCACCAGCTCCTCAGACTTCTTGGCAGAAATGATCTTCGAGGATGCTACTGCGTCTGTCAGCATTTTCAGTTCTGGATACTCAAACAGGCGGTTTCCCATAAAATATTGGTTTTGGGTACTCTTAACCACCACAATATCAATCCCCGCATCGATCAGCGCATTGGTATCTGCGTAAACAGTCTGCCGCACTGCCTGAATTCCTTTTCCATTCAGATGGGCAATGATGTCAGATACTGTGGCGGGATGGTTTTCATCGGTCCGCTCATAGAGAAACCGGAGTAATTCCAGTATCCGCATATTTGTTGAATTCTGCATACTTCACCTCCTCGATTCTTAAAATGGCCTATTTTGTATGGTGTCCAGCCCCAAAGACCAGAAGCAGGGCGACAGCACAGAGAAGCAGGCCGATCCAATTTCGATCTATAATCAGCTTGATCACCGCCACAAGCAGAAGTCCGCCTACCAGGAGCACAACGCCATTCATTCAGCGTCCTCCCGAAGCATAGTTTCCCATGTTGATGTCCAGCACCCCTCTGGGCGGCTGGATCAAGGCATCTTCATATTGGCACTTCCACTGGATCTCCCGGCACATCTGGCCATCCGCCACGCCGTCTATGGTTTCCCCATCCTCAATGGGGTTATCATGCTCCAGAATATAGGACGCTGCATTATAGGCGTGGTTTACCACCCAGTTGGGGTCCATGCCGTGGAAGTGGTACTGGAGATCCGGCAAAAACAGGGTGCTCATGCCCACCGTGTCGATGAGCATGACGGTCTTGCCGCAGGGCAGCTTCAAAGCCCGGGCGGTGGGGTCCAGGGTGGCGAAGAGCTTGTCCTCCGCCAGCACCCCTGCCTGGGTGAGCTGGTTCATCAGGGTGCTCTTCCCTGCGTTCGTGTAACCCACTAGGGCCACAGTCACTGTGCCATCTTTCTTGCGCCGCCGGTCGATCACCTCCCGGGCCGCTTCCACATCTCTCAGCTGTTCTCTCAGACTGCCGATCCGCCGACGAATATGCCGTCGGTCAGTCTCCAGCTTGGTCTCGCCAGGACCTCGCGTGCCAATACCGCCACCCAGTCGAGACAGTGCCGTGCCCTGACCAGAAAGCCTGGGCAGCAAATACCTCAGCTGGGCAAGCTCCACTTGCAGCTTGCCTTCCTTACTCCGAGCCCGCTGAGCGAAAATGTCCAGGATCAGAGTTGTGCGGTCGATCACCCGAACACCGCAAGCCTTTTCCAGGTTTCGGATCTGCGTGGGCGTCAGCTCCCGGTCAAAAATCAGCAAGTCGATCTCCTGCTGAGCACAGAGCTCCGCTACCTGTTCCACCATGCCGGACCCGATACAGGTGGCTGTCTCTGGGGCGGGGCGCTTCTGGGTGAGAGTAAGGGCAGGTTCTGCCCCGGCGGTGCGGGTCAGTTCTTCCAACTCTGCCAAAGAGATTTCCGCGTCGTATTCTCCCGTGTCCAGCGAAACCAGCATAGCCCGCTGGGGACGGATCTCATTTTCATACAAGAGGCTGTCCCTCCTTTTTTCAAATGGTCTGGGCAGCCTTTATCATAGTACAGAAACCCGCCGCCGTCAATTCTTTTACGCTTCCAGCTCCACCACGTAGGTGACACCGCTGCGGTTCAGGGCATGGTATAGCCCCGCGCCCTCTGCGAAAGCCCCTTCGGAGAACTGAGCCTGCAAGGTCTCCTCCGTCACCTGAATGCCTCCGGTACCATAGGCCTGGGTATCACCCTGGACCCACACCTGAGAAAACACGTCCCATCCCTCACCGTCATGAGGAGCCATGGCCGGTTTTCCCTGAGCAAACACCGTCAGTTTCCGGGGCAGAAAAGGCAGCGTCACGGTAGCTGCCCCGCTGCCGGTACCAGTATAGGTCATCACAGCAGCCCGGTGGCTCAGGTACTCCTTTTCCTCAGCGGTAAGGTGGAGAGCATTATTCTGAACGTGCACCCCCACCGTCTCCTCCAGTTTTTGATTGTCCTGCAAAAAATCCGCCCATTCCGGGCGATCCGTCTGCTCCCAAAGGGAAAGTCCTAACCTCTGGGAATGATTGCTTGCCGCCATATTGATTCCTCCTAATTCTTAAAACTCGCTTCCAAGTCCTCCCGAGCGATCTGGTCCAACTCCTGCCATGTGCGCCCCAGACCGTCCCAATCCTGGAAAGTCGCCGGATAGGCGTTCAGCGCCACCCAAGTGATGGAATCATCCCAAGACCAGGGAATGTGAGAAGGCAAAAGCCGATCCAGTTCCAGGTTTGCTTCGTTTTGGTTGATTCCCATCAACCTCCCCAACAGAACCACCAGCTTCTTTTCTTCCTCTAACAGCAGTCCCCGCACCCCTGCGGCAGGGAGCACCGCCTTTACCGCCTGGGGTGTAAAACAGCCAGGATGGACAGAAAGGCGCTGTCGCACTGACTCTCGACAATCCTCCAAGTTTGTCTGGGCAGGCTGGTCACGGGAAAGCACTTCCCATTGGGCGATCCTCTCACGGCTGGCTGTATCCACAAACAGATCCCCTAGGAGCCTGTCGAACCTCTCCTCTAACAGAGAGAATCCCGCGTCATACGCAGCCAGTTCCCATTCCACAGCGGAATCTCCCGTCAGCTCGTAAAGGCCCATATTTTCCAGCACCCGCTTCATGTGTTCCAGCGCTCTCATGCTATCTCCTCCACTGTGACCTGGCCTGGCCGGATCAAATACCCCAGCACACCGTCAATGCTGACAAAGTTACTGGGAAAGTCCACTTCCAGAACCGGGACAGCGTTCAAAATAGCTTTGCTGATTTCTCCCAGATAGTACCCGTCTCCGATACCCAGGCTTTCGAAATAGGCCTCCACCGCCTTTTTCGTTTCTTCCTTGGCCCACTCCAGGTCCACCTCATCCGCCACTTTGATCTTGACAGGGACACTGATAGCAGTTTTTTGTGCGGCCATTACAGTCACAGTCACACCGATCTCTCGCTGTCGGTCAAGTTCTGCTTTTACGGCATCCATAACTTCTTGGGAAGGCGCCGCTCCGTCGCCCCACAAGTACAGCAACACCGAGCCTGCCCCATTGACACGAGGCACCACCTGAACTTGGGTGATCCCTTCCTGACTCTCGGCCACCTGCCGGTAATAATCGGCGTTGGCGCCGCTGGAGCTGAGACTATAAGCGTCGAGCACCCGCTGGCGGAACTCCTCATCCTCCTCCGGATCCTTTCCGCCAGTAATCGCCTCCTTGTTAGCCGCGTAATTGATTCCCGTGGGGGCATTGACCAGCGTGGTCACATAACCTGCGGCGGCGTTGCCGGACGCACCGGCTACCACAGCCTCCACAGGGATATCTATGGTCAATTTTCCTGCCTTCAGCACTGCCTCCTGGGTGGTCTCATATTCCACCACCGGTTCCCCAGAGGTAGCGCAGATGGTTCCTTTTGGCACTACCAAGTCAAACGACAAGGGCAAATATCTGGAAAAGGACACCACACCGGTCGCCTTTACCGCAGCACGCCGGGTCACGCCCCTCTGGGCACCGTGAAGATCCAGTTGCTCTCCTTCCGCTGTTTGGGGGAAGGCTTGTCTTTCCAACCAGTCCAGTGAAGCGTCCAGTCGATGGAGCTCCCCGGCCAGCACTCGTATCCGCAGCCCTACTTCCGAGACAGCCTCCACACTGCACCCGCTTTCCTGTTCATACGCTTCCTCCATTCGCTGGAGGATCTCCTCAAAACGATCCATCTGTCTCCTCCTTCCCGCGGGCTGCCACCTGACCCCTGCCCAGGGGTTTTTCCACCGCGAAAATCCACATTTTTTCTTCTGTATCGTAGCTTGCCTGGACCACCCGTACGCCGGGGGTATCCATCAAGGTCTCATTGGCCAGAGCCCAGGCCCGCTGGACACTGTTCTCCTCCTGGGGATCCAGCTGAAAAAGCCCGCTTCCCAATTCCGGGTCATAGGGCAGCCCACCCCGGTGCAGATTGAGCTTCAACGCCACATTTTGCAGCATCTCCGCCAGACCATCCACCCGTTCCGGGATACCTCCGGGCCCCAGCGCCACTCCTCCTGGTTCCCATTTCAGGTCCATCCTGATCCCTCCTTCTCAGGCTTTTGCCGGGAAGCTCTGACCATTTATGATCACTTCCCCGTTGTTTTTCAGCAGGATCTCCGCCCCTCCGGCGGAATAGAGTCTGACCTCGCCTTCGGCCAGCTGTTCGTCCGGGACCGCAGCGATCCCCGCGCAGACACCGTCCAGCATCACGGCTCGTTTGCCATTCTCCGCTGCGCTGGCGTACCCATAGGGAAAGATCATTTCCGGATAGTGGTACTCACTCTCCCCTTGAACCCGCAGCTCTTCCCCTGTGCCGGAAACCTCTCCACGGCGCAGTTTTGTTCCGCCGGACCGGATCCCCAATTTTGTCAGCCACATCAGACACTCACTCCTTCTAAGACCAGCTTTGTTCGTTCTCCCTTACTGTTTCGGGTATAGCGAGCAGACCTTACGGGGCAGGCCGTAAATTTTCCCAGCTTCTGGGCCTCCACCGTTACCAACGCCCCCCGGCCAGGCCAGCAATTTCCAAGGCATTCCACCGTAAGCAGCCGGCTTTCCTGCTCGCCTTCTTTCAAAAGCTCTCTGGGATCCCGGCTTTCCTCCATGCTCACATACCTCTGTCGTTTCACACCCCAGGCGGCTGTGTTCCGCAAACGGGTATCATAAGTACCTCGAAAGCTCTGTTGCCATACCGTGCTCAACTGTTTGCAGGGCTGGCGGTCATACTCCGCAGAAAGGACCCTGCCAGCGGTTATACGGCTTTCGGGAATCCCCTCACAATGAAGCACGCATGCTCCATCCACATAGGGCACAGTCCCCAGATACTCCCGGCAGAAATTCTCCAGCAACTCCCAGCAGCTCACACCCTTTTCCACAGTAAGCTCCGCCGTTTTCGGTTCCATATCCCCTAGGATGTCCAAAAAACCCAGGGACTTAAAATATTTCTCCCATAAGGATGCCAGGGAAGGTGTTTTCAGCACGGCGGGCTGAGCCTCGTTGTCCAACAGCAGGGCTTCCCAGCTGCGGCAAACCACCTCCACGGAAAAACCCTCGCCGGAAAGCCGGGTGTTTTGCTCGTCTACAATGCCGCCAAACACCACTTCCCCCTCATGGAACACTCGAACCACCGCCAGATCCTCCCACAGCTTTTCCGCAGGGAATACCGCAGTCAGCTGGTTGGCGGGAGCGTCGCTGTCGTAACAGAGCTGAGCCTCTGTGGGATCTCCCAGCAGCATCTCTGTACCGTCTGTCAACTCGCCCCAAAATGTCATGGGATCACCACCTTCTCTCCTTCTTTCAAATCGCAGATATCCCTTACCTGGGGATTCGCCTCCACCAAAGTCTCCACGGAAAGGCCCCAACGGTTGGCGTAGTCCCACAGACTCTCACCGCCTTGCGCCACATAGACGCCGCTTCCCAGAAATTCCCCTTGAGCATCCCACTCCGTAAAGGTAAACGCATACCGGATCAGATCCTTTCCCTGAGCGCCGATCAGCTCCAGGCTATCCATCAGCGCCCAGAAAGGGGTCACCCCCGGCAGTTGGAGGATCCCCGGTCCCTGCTGTGCAAAAGCCGCCTGCAGCTGGTCCCAGACCTCCATACAATCCTCTCCAGTGAAGTATCCCTCCCCGGTGACTTTGCGTCGCTCCCTGCCCAGTTCCTCAGTTTTGGCCATTCCGTAGGGGACTTTCGTTTCCAGCACGTTCCGGGAGCTGGTCACCTTCAATGATACGGGATTGTCCCGCCAGGTAAAATCCCGAAAGCGCATGCCCATCAGCCGCATTTGATCGCCTCCTTCCCGTCAAAATGACGCCGGATACCGCCGGCTGTCCCGCTCCACTTCCCGGGAGATCCTCTCAGCACTGTCCCGGGTCTCAACGGTTTGTTCTTCGTTCATTGACCGTCCTCCTTTTCCTCACAGTTTGCGGCAAGAAAAGTGGCCTTGCCTCCTTGCAAGTCCAGTTTTTTCCACCGGCATCCTGTGTACACTTTGCTTCCCACCTGGGCGGTGAATACCGCTAACCCTTCCAAGCCAGTGGTGTCAATGCCTTCCAGCTCCACCTGGTACTGTGTCTGGGAATTTCGCACACCAAAAGGGACTTCTTCCCCCACAGACACCAATTCCTCCCCGGAAAGGGACACGGACACCGTAGCGCCCGCCGCAGTGTAACTTTTTCCACCCAGGATCACCGTCAGCCCCTGGACGCCAACGTCACTCCCGCTGGAGAAAACCAGTTTCAGAGGAAGGAAGGGCAGTTTCGTTACGCTGTCCACCTGTTCTTCTTCCCGGGAAAGCTCTCCGCAACCAGGGCAATTCACCCTCACCGCCTCTTCCACAGCGGAAACTGTTTCTTCTCGTTGAGACGCCTCCGGTCCGAATACGGAAAGCCGCATCTCAGTCTCCGTTGTGGCGCCGGACCGGCGGTGAGACGCTACCTGTCCACTTA
>ENA-OPRR01000464-OPRR01000464.1-human-gut-metagenome-genome-assembly--contig:-NODE-464-length-42139-cov-37.702452_pt1 | contig 42139 bp, 39 predicted proteins | sample MGYA00241796_ERZ501883 | MGnify/ENA primary metagenome ERZ501883 (study PRJEB25962, sample SAMEA2042406) | human gut metagenome | biome: human gut; feature: human-associated habitat; material: faeces...
ATAACAACCCTCTTTTATACTTCTTTAAGTTCTCGACCAACTTGCGTTGTTTTTCAATTCTTACATCCACTAACGATAGAAACGCCGCGATTTTTTGTTGCTCCGGTAGAGAGGGTAAATATAGATCAATCCCTGTATATTCTTCATATGAAATATTTAATAACCCATCCATTCTAACACTAGATGAAATCAATCGTTTTAATTGCTGATCAATCTTTTGATTATTTAATAGTCTTGCAATGTAGGATTTATCGTTATTTTCTTTAACAGCAAAACAATGATAAACATATGGAATTCTAGCTTCTTCTTCCTTTAACTCAAAACAACATCCAAATGGTTTATATTTAGAGGCTCCATGATTATATGCCAGTTCACCTTTTTTTAATAAAATATACTTTTTTAAACTTTGTCCGGCGTTTTCACGAGAATATTTTTCGGATTGCATAATAAAACCTGAGGCTGCAGATAACATCATAACAGGTGCTTCAGATGTTGGATCTTTGCGTTGTATTCGTTCTACAGCTTTATTTAATTTTATTTTTTTATATGTGTTTTTAAATTCTAAAAAACGTAATTTAGGAAACGGCTCAAGACCATTAAAAGAGGAGAAAATAATCCCCAATTAATGGTCTTGAAGCGAAGTCTCCTTTATTAAGATTTCGAAAGTTTACGCATCCTTGGAGGCAGGAAAAACTGTCAGACTTTACTTCAAGAATTATGCGAAAAAATAGCAATAATGAAACAGAATTGCCCTTAACAATATCTTCCAAAGATGGTTTAGTTGACCAAGTTACATTCTTTAATAAAAAAGTATCTAGCAAGGATATGTCGGGGTATTATCTTCTAAAAAAGGGAGAATTTGCATATAATAAAAGCTATTCGAATGGATATGATTTTGGCTCAATAAAAAGATTAGAACGATACGAAATGGGGGCTTTATCTATTCTCTATATTTGTTTTTCTCTGAAAAAACATTGCTCTGATTATATTAAGCATTATTTTGATTCATTAAAATGGTATCGTCAAATCTATATTATTTCGGCAGAAGGAGCAAGAAATCATGGTCTCCTTAATGTTCCAACAGATGATTTTTTTGCTACCATACATTTTTTAAGTCCAGACATAGAAGAACAAAAAAAAATCGCCGACTTCCTCTCACTAGTTGACCAACGTATAGAAAAACAACGCAAGTTGGTCGAGAACTTAAAGAAGTATAAAAGAGGGTTATTTTTTGAAATATTTGAACAAAAACGTCGTTTTAAAGATGGTAATAATAAATTTTATCCTAAATGGGAAAAGAAATCACTTGGAACTATTTTTAAAGAACGAACGGAGCGTGCTATAGGTAATGAAGAATTGTTATCTGTTACAATCAATAGTGGGGTAAAGAAGAGATGTGAAGTTGATGTAAAAGATAATTCGAGCGATGATAAAAGCAAATATAAAAAACTATATCCTAATGATATTGCATATAATACCATGAGAATGTGGCAAGGAGCAAGTGGGGTTTCTTTATATGAAGGAATAGTAAGCCCAGCATATACGGTTATTACGCCCATAATCCCTGTTAAAATAGGTTTTTTCGGTTATTATTTTAAGTATATAAAAACAATTCAAATCTTTCAAAAATTCTCACAGGGACTAACATCTGATACGTGGAATTTAAAATATCCGCAATTATCTGAAATACAATTATTAATACCCAATATAGAGGAACAGGAAAAAATATATGAAACCTTTAAATTTTTAGATGATAAGATTCTGTTATCTGAAAATACATTGAATCTTTTACAAGATATAAAAAAAGGTCTTTTACAAAAAATGTTTATATAAACATCTGTTGAAGTAATCCTTGTTTTTTTTCTTCTAAAACAGTCAACATTTTTTCTTCAATAGATAATATTTTATCAATTGATGACATAAATTGTGCTATTTTTATTTGTTGCTTTAAATTTGGAAGCAATATTACTATTTGCCACATATCTTCCTGATTTAATTTTGCTCTACTACTTCCATTTATATATTTTCTGATATCTTTATGGACAAGAGCATAATAAATATACTTGGTACAATCTTTTTCTGTAGCTTGTAAAATGTGAGCGTGGTTATTTACCCAAGATTTCCCTGTTATATACTGTGCAATCGGTTTTGTTTGAAATTCATCAAAATGTCCACCATCCTCTGCCAATAGAATGTATTCTCCATCAAAAATATAATCTTTAACATAATCCTGAATTCCATTTGCTCCATAATATGGAACAGTGCCTTTTTCTCTTAATTCAGAAGAAATTGGTTGTCGTTTATTATCAAATCCTAAGCAACATTCTGAAAGACGTACATTTTTCCATAAAGAAAAATCTGTATCCTTAAATCGTAACTTACGGTCAAAAATGGCGGATAACAACCCTCTTTTATACTTCTTTAAGTTCTCGACCAACTTGCGTTGTTTTTCTATACGTTGGTCGATGAGTGAAAGAAAATCTGCGATTTTTTGTTGCTCCGGCAGAGATGGAATATTTATAGGCATTTCAAAAAAAACATCATCTTTTATACTTACTCTGTCGTATCGAGCTCCACTATCTCCGGCAAAGTAAATATATTTATGCCAAACAGAGGATTTGAAATACATTTCAAAATATCTAGGGTGAATTTCTTTAGTGGCTCTAAAACAAAGATAAAGAGGTGAAACAATCCCTTTGTCTTTGTATTTATACATGCTTATTGGCCCATATGGAGCTTCGTTGGATTTACGTGGATTATATACAAAATCATTTTCCTGAATGATGTAATATCCGTTTGTGTTTTCTGTATTAGCAATATCTTTATCAAAAAAATCTCGCTGAGGCATCAATCCATTTTTTGCAGAATTGCAAATAACATTATCAACGAGGCCATTTTCATTTTTTTCCAAGCATTTTTTAAAGAGAGATGAAAGTTTACTTTTTTTCCAATTACCTACAAAATGTCCAAAACGAAGAGACGGCTCAAGACCATTACTTGAGGATATACTTTCGGAAAAAAAAGAAGAATTTTGCGTATCTTGATTTTCGCTATTTGGTATTTTATTTTCTGTATTTTCCATGGGTTAATTCTCCTCTGCGAACGGAAAATCTAATCCTAATTCATCAAAATAAGGCTTGAGTTCAGTATTGATGCTTTTTATTTCTGTTTGTAACTGCTTGATTTCGGCAGATACCGCATTAAGATCGATTTCTTCCTCTTTTTCAAAAGTATCAACGTATCTCGGGATATTCAAATTAAATCCATTTTCTGCGATTTCTTCCATCGTTGCAACGTGGGCGTATTTTTCAACATCTTCACGTTTTACATAGGTTTCAACGATTTTATCAATATCGCAATCTCTTAAAATATTTTGATTTTTGCCGGATTCATAATCCTTAGATGCATCAATAAATAAAATATTATTTGCGTTGGCATTGCGATTTTTCTTTAATACAAGCACGCAAACAGGAATACCTGTTCCGAAAAACAAGTTGGCAGGCAAACCAATAACGGCATCCAAAATATTTAATTTTTCAATTAAGTATTTACGAATTGTTTCTTCAGATGAACCGCGAAAAAGAACACCATGAGGAAGAAGAACTGCAATACGACCATCTTCATCCATGTGATAAACCATGTGTTGTACGAATGCAAAGTCAGCCTTACTTTTGGGCGCAAGTTTGCCATATTCGTTAAAACGTTCATCTTCTAGAAATTTGTCATCAGCAGACCAATGAGCAGAATATGGTGGGTTTGCTACCTGAATACGATATTTTTTATCTTTGGCCTTTTCTTCAAAATAGTCATGTTCTAAAGTATCGCCATTATAAATTTCAAAATTTTGATAGGGAATGCCACGCAAAATCATATTCATTCGGGCGAGGTTATATGTTGTGGAAGTTAATTCCTGGCCATAATAGTTGCGGACATTTACATATTTTTTCAAACGTAACAATAATGAACCTGAACCACAAGTGGGATCAGCGGCAGCTTTTACATCCGTCAGACCGTAGCAGGCTAAGCGACACAACAATTCGGCTGGAGCTGCAGGAGTATAAAATTCGCCAGCTTTTTTACCTGCGGTAGCCGCAAATTGTCCGATTAAGTATTCATATGCATTACCTAAAATGTCAATTTTAGTATCCTCAACGCCAAACTCAATTTCATCCAAAGCGGATATGATTTTTGCCATAACAGAGGAGCGGTCTTTTACTGTATGTCCTAGCTTAGTTGAATCGAGTTGCATATCAGAAAACAGTCCGTCAAAATCTTCTTCTGACTCATTACCCTGAGTAGATGCCATAAGATTGTTAATTGCTTTTTGCAGAAATTCGATATCAAAAGAACGGTTTTCGACCATATTAACCATTTTTCGGAACAAATATTGCGGCTCAATAACAAAGCCTAAATCTCGCAAAGATTCTTCAATGACGGCTTCTTTCAATTCTGGATCATTCCATGCCTCTTCATAACTCAGGCCGTCATCATGTAAAATTTTGGCCATGTATTTTTCTGTTCTATCAGAAAGGTAATAGTAGAAAATCATTCCCAAAATGTAGTTTTTAAACTCATAGGCTTCCATGTTGCCACGCAGAGCATTGGCCATGCTCCAGAGTTTATTACATAATTCTTTTTGATGGGTTTGGATGTTATCCATAGTTTAGTTCCTTTCTTATTGAAATTTTTCTGCAAGATTTTTGATGAAGTTGACAATACGAGAGACAAGCGCCCGCTTTTTAAGAAGAGGCATGGGAGTTTTAATTCTATCACGGATACCACCAGTATTAATAACGCCCGAAAACTCAAATTCAGAGATCACGTCGGTCAATATTTGGGCATCTACATCTTCTTTTTGGGCAAATTCTTGAATTTCTTTATTCTTTTCTGCATTTTCAAAATCATTATATGCCGCATCGATTTCATCTCCGTTACTTAGACCTTTGACAACCTGATCCAAGAAAGAACGCAGGAGTTCAACTTTGCGTAGCAATAACGGGTTATCTGTTCTATCCAATTCATCTTCAATTTGTTTGATATCATAACTTTTTTGTTTTGGATCATCAAAATGAATATTGCGGATAAGATTCATAATGTAAGCAACATTAATTCGGTTACTTTCCATTAACTCTATACAGAAATCGACATCATTCAAAACGGATACGACCTCTTTTTCCGTTATAGTTTTGTGATAAAGCATTAAATATTTGCTTTTGTAATCTTGATATTCCTGATCTCTCATTAATAGTGCTTCACTATCGATGCTAAATTCGATAAATGTACGCAAGGAGTTTAAATATTTGGTCAGTTCACGGAATAATTCTACAAATTTTCGTTGTTCATTCTCATCCTGCAATGTATCAATTGCTGATGGTTCTAAGGCAATATCTCTGATTTTTAAGACAACTTCGTTATATTTGTTCACAAAGTATTCATAACCCGGGGTTAATACGCCATCATTTTGTCCTTGAGAAAATAATGCTATAGCGTCGTCGGTGTTTTTTTTCAAATTTCGATAGCAAATAATGATTCCAAAAGGTTTTGTCTCTTTTTCTACGCGATTGGTTCTAGAATATGCTTGAAGTAAATCATGATATCTCAAATCTTTATCAACATATAAAACTGATAATGGTTTACTATCAAATCCAGTCAAAAACATATTTACAACAAGCAAGATATCTAAAGATTTGGTCTTTTTTCCTTTAACACGGTCAGAAATATCTTTGTGGTATGCGTGGAATGTGTCTGTGGAAAAATTAGTAGAAAATGTTTGGTTATAATCATTAATAATTCGTTCCAAAGCGTCACGACTATGTTCGTCTTTGCCTTCAGCATCCTCATTTTGACCATATGAAAAGATACCACTAATCGTTAATTTATGATCTATTTTTTTGAAAATATCATAATATTTGATGAGCATCGGAATTGATGATACTGCAAAAATAGCAGTGTATTGCCCATTTCTTGTCTTGGCCATATGGTTGGAGATAATGTGATTGGCAATCATTGTCATACGTTCGTCAGCCATATAAAGTTCATTAATATCAATCGCTTCTGCTTTTGTTGGATCATTTTCATCAAAATTACCCTCAATTGTTTTGATGTATTCAACATGAAACCCAAGAACATTATTATCAAAAATGGCATCTTTTATAAGATAATTATGCAAACAGGAGCCAAACAACTTTCCGGTTGTTTGTAGGATTTTTCCTTCAATTTTTCCATTTTCTTCAAAGCGTGGTGTTCCGGTAAAACCAAAAAATTGTGCTTTATGAAAATGTCTTACAATGTCTTTATGCATTTCGCCAAATTGACTACGATGGCATTCATCAATAATAAACACAACCTTTTCATCTTTATACAATTCCATTATTTTTGCATGTTGCGGACGCTTAATAGCATTAGACATCTTTTGAATGGTTGTGACAATAAGTTGTTTGTTTTTGTCTTTTATCTGTTTTACAAGTATATTTGTTTTATCTGTAGCGTCCACAGAGCCTGTTTCGAATTTGTTAAATTCTTCTGTTGTTTGAGAATCTAGATCTTTACGGTCGACAAGGAATATTACTTTTTTGATATTTGGATTAGAGGCAAGAATTTGTGCTGTTTTGAACGAAGTTAAAGTCTTACCAGCTCCAGTAGTGTGCCAAATATAGGCATTTTTATCAGTTAATGTTGCCTGTCTCACTAGAGCTTCAACGGCATACACTTGATATGGACGCATGATCATCATTAATTTATCAGTATCATTCAAAATTGTAAATTTTGTAAGCATTTTGATAATATGATCACGGGCCAAAAAACTAACGGAAAATTCTTTTAAATTAGTAATCCGAATATTGTTTTCATCTGTCCAGAAAAATGCGAGGCTGTATAATAGTTCCTTATCAGAATTAGCAAAATATTTTGTATCTACACCATTTGATACCACAAATGTTTGAATAAAATGATAAAGGCCATTATATGAATGCTTTTTGTATCGCATAACTTGGTTAACAGCCTCTTTAATATCTATGCCACGACGTTTTAATTCTATTTGAACTAGAGGGAGACCATTGATTAGAAGCGTCACATCATAACGATTTACATATTTCCCAACAACAGTTGTTTGATGTGTAACTTGAAAAATATTCTTTGTATGATCTTCATCAAGAAGCGATAGATAAACTTTTTTACCATCATCTCGTTCCAATATAAATTTATCACGGAGAATTTTAGCACTTTGAAATACGCTCTTGCCTAAGAGATGATTAAAGACACGTTCCCATTCCTTATCTGTCAATGGCTTATCTAATTTTGCAGCATTAAAGCGAGCAAATTGCTCTTTAAAATTTGCCTCTAGTTCTTCGTAATTTTGGATGTTTGCTGATTCGTATCCCTGATTTTTCAGTTGTTCTATCAACAAATTTTCCAATTCGGCTTCACTCTGATATGCCATAAAACACTCCGTAATATAATAATCCTCAAGTATAATACATAATAATATTTTTTATTGCAAGTGAATGGATAAAAATACTTACAGATTTGATTTTTCATAAAAACTTTTATTTTCAAGTATTAAGTCATAACTTTATTATAAAATTGTATTTAAATTCACTTTTTTCTCCTAAACTTACATAACCTCTAGGATTACAAACCACGCGACAATTGCCAATATGATAGTCGCAGGCATTATGAATGTGGCCATGACACCAAAGTTTAATATTGTGGCGGTTCAAGATAAATTGTTCCAGATTACTGGCAAAAGCCGGTGTTGTTTTGTCAGAAAGATAGACATCTGGAATGGACTTTATGCTTGGAGCATGGTGCGTAACCACAACAATTTTTTTGTTAGGAAATTTTTGGCATGCATGATCTATGCTTTTCAGAGTGGAGTTAAACATTTTTTCAGTATCGCTGGGACGAAGTTGGCGAATCCATTCTTTGGCCACCAATTCCTGAAAGTTTTTCCTGTTTTCTTCTTTGATATGCTTGGTGTTGGTGTAGTTATAGCGAAAATCATTCATCAACTGAGAAGCATATAATTTATGCAGCGTCTGAAATGCTTTGCCATATAAGTTAAAATCCGTCCATAAAATTCCACCGACAAAAACAATGTCATCCACCATTTTGAAACCGTTTTTGAGGTATGTCACCGTGGCGGTGGTTGGATACTCGGCGGACAAGAGGTTCTCTATATACTGGATTGAATGTTGCGAATCGTAGCCAATGTGGTTGCCTTCAACAAAAACACCTTGTTTTATGTTTTGATTTATCCATTCTATTGTTTGTTCGGGATTTCCTGAAATATCACCGCATAATACTGTAAAAATTTCCTTGTCTTCCAATAAAAAGGGAATTTTCTGGTTTATATCCAGATGCAAATCAGATAAAATGCATATTTTCATATAATTGTTTCCGTCATTCCCCAAAATGATTAAAATGTCACTCTTTGAATAAGGCTGTCATTATCGGTATTGATGCTGTCAAGCTCCACGATAGAGGCAAACTGCTGATAAATTTCCGGTTCGTGCGTTTTGAGATATCCGACAACCCTGGAATTGGCAAAAATACTTCTAATGTATCCTTTTACCAAAGTTAGATTGAGGACGTCAATACCGTATTTGTCTTCCATAATTTTGTATTCTCCTTGGATTTTAGACACTTCATTTTCGAGCCGTCCAAGCTTTTCCATGTCCAACGTGCAAGAACGTTTAATAGGATTTACCAATTGTTTGTCAGAACTTGCTAGCCAAATGGAACGAGCGAATTTTGCGCTGAAATTTCCCATGTCCGTCATAAGGTACGCGGCTTCGACTTGGCGTTGCGGCTTCATTTTCTTTAAATATGTGAAGACACTGCCGGAGATGATTTTATCGTTGAGTATTTCCGCTGCTTCGGCACAGATACCATCTAACAGGTTCTTTTTTCTGATAATGTTTGCAACGTCAAAATCCAAGGCTTTTGCGAGCCGCTCAGGCGTGACTCCGCGTTCTATGGCTTTGACGATCATTTTGTGCTCTTGGACATTGGAAAGACGATTGACATGTTTATTGTAGGTAAAGGCTTCATCATCTTTGGACATTAGACAACTGACCGTTGAAAAACCAAGTTGTTTGAGCGCTGAAACTCTCAGATGTCCATCAAGCAGGAGATATTTTCCATTTTTCACCGTAACAACGGGAGGTTCGATAATTCCTACTTCCTTTATTGAGGCGAGAATAATCTGAAATTTTCTACCCATTAATAATTGAGGAGGAACGTCCTTAGAAAAATGCAATTCTTCAATATTAATCTCGAGAATTTCGTTTTCAAAGGCGGGAAGCAATAGTTGTTCAGACATCTTGATTGACCTTTTCCGATATAAATTGCGGCAATTTTTCTAAATTTTCAGCTTTTAACAGGTTGGCAAAATTACTGTCTGCCAAAAGTTTCTTAAAACTTTCAATCAAGAATATAAGTGTACTTTCCACTTTATCCGCTTTTCTGATCAGCAAACGCTTTTTGCTTATTTCCTGTTCATATATCTTATTTAAATCCGCCGGAGATAGAGGTTTGTGCTGATGTGCTCTTGAGCGCAGGCCTTTTCCGCTTTTTTTACGTTGTTCTATGATTTTTTTTATTTGTCCGATTTTATTTCCGCGGATTAGATTTTGTTCATAGGCATCCTGCAACAGTGATTGCATTTCGCTGTCCGGCGTTTCTATGATTTGAATTGCAACGTTCAGCGGCACTTTGTTTGTTTCAACGGCATTAATTAATCTTTCTTCGCCACGATCCTGCAATTTTAACATTTGGTTGATGTAATCCTTTCCCAATCCTGTTTTTTCCGCTATTTCATTGGAATTGTAACCATTGTCTCTCAGCTGTTTCACATTTTTAAAAAGCTCATACGGCTGGTAATTTTTGCGGGCGATGTTTTCAACCAGACTCATGATAAGAGAATCTTCCTCATTGGCATCAACAATGATAGCAGGAATAGTTGTTTGATTTTTTGCCATATAGGCTTCAAGCCTGCCTTGTCCACAAACTAAATCATATTCATATCCATCTTGTGGAACAGCTTTTTTGGAAATCGTAATCGGGCGCTTTAATCCAACATCTTCAATATTTTGACGAATTTCTTTAGCTATTTGTTTGTTACGTTCTCTGGGATTCAGCACGAAAATTTTATTGATTTCCACGTTGCGCAATTCTCTGTTCATTGTTTTACCTCTCGGATAGATATGCATTTCGCCATTTCATAAAGATAGTCCATGTTCTCAAAACGGTAAGAATCGATAAATCCTGCATTGTGTTCATCCAATTTTATATTTGGAAGTCTAAAATCCAGTGAAGGAAGCAGGTAATAGTCTAATACGCCGGCATTATCCGCCTTCATCCTGACGGCGATGGTTACATCAGGATTGAGAATCGTGTCAAAACGTACTTTCCAGCGGTATTTCCCATTGTTTAGGCTGTTACATCGGCAAATAACCAAAGATGCGGAAAACATATCGTTAACATTAAGCAAATTTCCACTTTCATTTAGTTTAACCTCCGCTCCGCAATCCATAAGCTTTTGTATGGTGTCTTGGATATTTTCCTGATGCAATTCCCGCAGATATCTGTTAATCTCGACATATCTGAAATCCCGTCCCGGATCAAAACCAATCAGCCGGTAGGCACGCACCAATCCGCCAAACCGTCCCGAATAAGCTGCGCTGGAAGGCATGTCTTCTGCCTCATCTATGACTATGGCTGATAAATATCCTTTTTTATTCTGCAATTCTTTAAGTTTTTGCAACATTTCTTCATCGGAGAGTTTTCTGCATCGGGCGGCAAATATCCCTTTAGCCATAAAAAACAGACTGGGATCGACGATACCCTGAAAAGCCTGATCTTTCCTGATCCACATGTCTTCTGGATTGCGTACCCTTTTTATTTTTAACTTAAATGATATGCGGTTGAATATATTGTTCCCTATATATTTTTCGTTGCTGAGAACTTCCCGAACCGTTGCTTTGGTCCACTCTTTGTTTAGATCCGTTCTAACACCCCTGCGGTTCAGTTCATCAGCTATCCATCCTTCATTTCTGCCTTCGCAGACAAACGCCCTGTACATCCAACGGACGTTTTCCTGTTCTTCTTCAGATCCCGGCACCAAGATTACCCGATCTGTTGCAATGCTCTTATGTTCACCCCGCGCCAAAATTCCCTTATGATTTCCATGTTCATCAATCAACATTCTTCTCAAGCCGTATCCGGCGGGGCCGCCCTGTCTGTATCCCAGTGTTATAAGTCTTGACTGTCCCGTAAATACTTTGCCCGACAGTTCTCGGCTGTATTCTGCGGCCATTGTTCTTTTCACGCCTTTGACAATAGTGGATATCGGACTGTCGTCATTTTCAAATTGCTCGGCACAGTACTGCACGCGAACCCCGGAACGCTTGCATATATATTCGTAGTAGGCGCTTTCGTCCGCATCTTGGAATCTTCCCCAACGCGTGACATCCAGAACCAATATGGCCTTGTATTTGACGTTTTTGTTTTGAACATCATCAATCATCCGTTGCAAAGATGCTCTACCGGCAATATTTAAGCCGCTTTTCCCCTCATCAGAATATATTTGTATTATTTCGTAGCCGTGCTTATCCGCATAGTCTCGTATTGCCGCCATTTGATTTTCCGGGGAATATTTCTGGTGTTCCGTCGACATGCGCACATATGCGGCCGCTTTTGTTTTCTCCTCCATTTTTGTATAGTTTAACAGCATATTTTTCTCTTCTTAACATTAAAAATTTTCAATGGCATTGTACCATTTCTTTTTAATTGTTAATGAAAGGATATAAAATGTCTAATACTAAAAAGCACCAGAAGTGGTGCAAAAAAACACTTGACGTCATTGTTTTTACAAACAACTGGGATTTATCTGAAGCGCTGAAAAGAATGCTCGCAGAGCATTATCGACGCAATGTATCAAAACATGTCGCTCATGATCTTTCCCTAAATTTGTATACAGTGCGCAACTGGTACAACAAAGGTACTGGATTGAAGGCCTATGATTTGCTTAAGTTGTTGGAAAACTACGACTTTATTCGTGATTTTCTCGGTTTTAGAAAAATCATCCCCAATAATCGGATAACAGGAAAGAAAAACAGGGAAGAAATACGTAAGAAAATCCTTGATTTACTTTCAAATAATCCGAAAATGACAATGAATGAGCTGGCACTGGCTCTTGAAATTACGCCAAAATCGGTGGAATGGAGGCTGTATCAGCTTGTTAAAGAGAAGAAAGTCGCCCGAATAGGCGCTGCAAAAAACGGCATGTGGCTGGTTCGGAGATAAAATTTCTTTATTGATTTTTTACATTATTATTGTAGTGTATGCATAGGCATGGGGTTACTGTCTGTGCTTAGCGCCGGAAAAATGGCGCGGAGGTCGTAAGAAACCTTTCCTTATGCGGCGTGGGATATTCGCCGTTAGATTTGTCGCCTGCATTTTGCGGGCGGTGATGAATATATCCCCGATTGAAACTGTGTTTTGGTCGGGGAGCTTTTAGCGTATGCAACAGGAGTCCCCGGACTTCAAAAGGCTAAAAGGATCAACTCATAAGGATGATTTCTTAACTCTCCGGCCGCCTTAATTCCAAGGTGGTCTTTTTATATGTGGGTTGATGCTAAAAATATTTTTTTATGCACTTTTATATTACTGCTTAACGGTTCAGACCGCCCATCCCGTGGTGGAAATAGCTTTTACTCCGTCAAAAGTATGTGAAGAAAAAATTATCGAACTTATTAATAACAGCCAGAACTCTATTGATGTTGCTGTGTATTCCATAAACAATCAACGAATTATAGATGCTTTGTACAGAGCCAGACAAAGGGATGTTTTCATTCGTATCCTGACAGATAAGTTGCAAGCTTCCGGAAAGTACTCAAAAGTTGAGGAAATGCATAGCAATGGCCTGGATATCCGAGTGCATACAAAAAATAAGATTGAACATAACAAATTTGCTGTCTTTGACGGAAAATCCGCATCAACCGGTTCGTTCAACTGGACGAATGCTGCTACCAACAAAAACAGCGAAAATTGCTTGTTTTTGATAAATGAACCTGATTATGCAAAAATTTATCAACAGCGTTTTGAGGAATTATGGGAGATGAATACGGAAACCAAATCTGAGCAATGGTTTGAAAAACGGAGAATAAGAAATGAACATAAAAATTAAGTCTCTTGAAACAGGCATTCTGATTGCCTAAGGAAGCGCGCATGCAGATGGATAAACCGAGAGATAGAAAGGTAAATTAAATGAGTAGAACAAAAAGAATATTCGGATTGGGAAGTTTTTTCCTATCAGATGAAGAAAGAAAAGAAGTCCATAGATATTTAATGATGCAGTTGCAAGGCAAACTTCCACGGCCTATCGAAAATTTAACCTTAAACAAATATTTTGAACTGGTTAAAGAAATAGAATTGGCTTTTTGCGATGAGAATGGTTTTTCAAAACGTTTTGGATATGAAGACAGACTGGTTAATTTCAAAGACATGGAGCCGGAAGAAGTTGCACGAAGGACAATGGATGGAAGGCAAATGTTTTATTCTGACTACGGACATCCGGAAGGTGTTTTGGCCGACCGAGATCACGATAGTCCAGAAGAGTTTAAGTGGTGGCTGTTTAACTATGTCCATCTGGGACATCCCTGGGAAACATCTGTAGGTAACTTTAATCCAGGCTTTTTATGGAAGCAAGGCTATAATCACAAAAATGTAGGTTATGATAAAAAGAATTATCAGCAGTATGCCTCCAACAAATGGGTTTTCTATTTTTCCCGCTGTCACCGCAATACTGTTTATGCCATGCGTGCATTTATACGGCTTAGAAAATTAGGCTATCCTGTCATTTGGGACCAAGGAGAGTATGATTTGCGAGAACTGACAAAAAAATACTTCGTTGATCTGTCTGAACAGCCGAATTGGTATGATATGGACGAAACAACGTATGATATGCTAATAAATAAATTTATCCGCTGAAATTGCTTATAATTTGTCGTGTTAACTTGATTTTTACCGTCTGTTTGGTTATACTTAGCCAGTTATTGCCGGAGGTATTATGGAACATTTTGAAGAGTATAAAAAGCAGGGGGAACCGGAAAAATCACAAAAGGCTGAAAACTGGGGTGTTGCCATTGGTTTACAGCAGGTTGATAATCTGACCCCGTCCAAATATCTGATTGAAGTTGCAAAGGATAATATTGAAGGAAAAATCTCTATTGATGAGGCCGGCGAGCAGGTCAGTCAGTATTACAAAAAAAATCCGGCTAAAACCCTCAAGGAGCATAATGAAAAAGAAGCGGATGAGGTTTCTGCCCGAATTGCAAAACTTTTAAGCACACATACTTTTTCTTTTAGCCCCGCTGAATTAATTTCCATTCATAAGGCTTTGTTCAGTGGAATATTTGACGATGAAATTGCCGGCAAAATCCGCACATACGATATTACCAAAAAAGAGCCGATATTAAACGGAGATACGGTTATTTACGGTCGGGCTGACAGTATTATGGAAACGCTTGATTATGATTTTGGGCAGGAAAAAAAGTTTAATTATAAAGGGCTGTCTAAACGTGAAAAAGTGGAACGACTGGCTAAATTTACGTCAGGAATATGGCAAATCCATCCCTTTGGCGAGGGAAACACCCGTGCAACCGCGGTTTTTATCATTAAATATCTTTATACTTTGGGATTTGTAACCAATAATGATCTTTTTGAGCAAAATTCCAAGTATTTTCGTAATGCCTTGGTACGGGCAAATTATCAAAACCTGAATCAAGATATTTATTATACAATGGAATATCTGAATAAATTTTTCGGGAATCTGTTGCTGGGTGAAAAAAATCTGTTGGATAATCGCGAAATGCAGATAAAAGACAGTACAATGTCCGGAAAAGAAAGTTCACAGAAAAGTTCACAGAAAAGTTCACAGAAAATTTTAGAACTGATGAAACAAAATCCGGCAATAACAACCACGGAATTAGCCCAACTTTTAAATATTTCCCGCCGGGCTATTGCTAAACAAATTGCCTTATTGAAAGAAAAAGGGCTTATTCGTCGTATTGGCCCGGATAAAGGGGGCCGTTGGGAAGTCTTAAATGATCAGAAATAAGGTGCAATGATTAAAGTTTTATTTGTTTGTCTTGGAAATATTTGCCGGTCACCGATGGCGGAGTTTGTGTTGAAACAAATGGTCGCGAAAAAAGGGCTGGCAGACAAGTTTGAAATAGATTCCGCGGCCACGGAAGGTTACAACGAGATGTGCCATGCCGGTATTCATCATGGAACACGCCAAATGCTGAAATCCATGCATATACCGTTTGAAGAGCATTATTCCCGCCGTATACGCCCGCATGATTATGCATATTTTGATTATATCCTGGCAATGGATGACAGCAATATTGAAGATATTCAATCATTGGTCGGCATGGATACCGAACACAAAATCTATCGTCTGCTGGATTTTACAGACCATCCGCGCAACATTAAAGATCCGTGGTACACCGGGAATTTTGACGAGACTTACTGGGATATCGTTGAGGGCTGTCAGGTTTTTTTAGAGTATTTAAAAGGAAATTTGAACAATGACCTCTGAAAAAAATTTTGTTCCCCTGATTAAACAGGCACTAACTAATATTGTGGAAAATATAGAATTTAAGAAAACTAATAGTACAGCGCTTTTATCTTTGAGAATTTTATCTAGTGCAATTTTGGCTCTTTGCCGAGATGCTTTTTCTTTATTGGAAAACAATCGTATATTTACTGCTTGTTCTTTAGTCTGCCAGGCAACTGAAGCCCAAATACAACTACTGTGCATTGATAAACTATATGATACCAAAGGTCGGGATTATTATGAATTTGCTTTTATAGAACAACTAAAAAGTTTACCTATAAATCCACACTGGCAAGAAAAAACTCTACAACGTATGCACTATTATAATTGTGAACGATTTTATAATGGAAAAGGTAAAAATACAGCAGATTTCAATAGTTATGATAAAAATTGGTATAGAAGCTTTGCAAACAGCATCAAAGATTTAAGCAAGATTGCTTTTCCTCATTTTAAAGAATTATTTCATAATCAGGGTATTAGTTTTTTTGAAGAAAACTTAGATATTGATCTACTCTATGAAAATTATCAAACTTTGTGCTCTTTTAAGCACTTATCCCCCTTTATTGTCGGCAATACATTTTCAGTACAGGACAAATTATTTGAAGAACAAATGATGAACCATCGAAATGTCGCATTAACAGGAATATACACAGCATTAATATCTGTAATATTCGTTCTTAATAGACATAATGAACAAATACCTACAAAAGGATGCTTGTTTTAGGTATTATGGTTAATTATCAGGTGGGAATGGTATTATTTAGATTTCCAAAAATCTTGATTTTCTCCAATACTAATTGGAGAAAATCTAATGGATCTATATATATGATTTTGGAATATTTAAGATTTTGAAGGTCTGAGGTGGCGGATTTTTGCTAAAGGTTTGATATTTTTTTAATATTATGAAAAATCAGGGTGCTATTTCTTATATTTTTCCTCACTTTGGGTTGAAAGCACAACCATCTGGAAAAGCCAGTCTTAATGACTGGCTTTTTTGTGTGTGATGGTTTGTCAAAATTAGTGTTGCGTAGAAAAATTAGATATAAAAATTTAAGGTAAGCAATTAGTTGTTTAATGGAGCTTCTATTAGATTCATTTTTTCTGTGGAGGCTGTAAAGCTACAAGAATAGCAAGGGTGAATTTTTTTTCCATTGCAAGCTAATAGTTTTCTATATTCAATTATTTTGTTGCCCATAAATATATTGGCTAGTGTTTCGTTGAAAGCATTGCCTAAAATGAAGTTTTGATGAGCTTGTATATCGTGTCGCATGTTACAACATAGCATTACATCCCCTGTATAATCTATATAAAGATGTTGGAAAGGAACGACACATGAAGAATTTCTATAATATGGTCTGACTTTTTTTGTGAGTGTTTCGCCTCGATTATTTGCAATTTTTTTGAAATCTCTCATAAAATATCCAATGTTTATTTTGTTATATTTAAAGTGAGCGATTATGCATTCTGGGGTTTTTATTAATTCATAATCAAGGTTTAAACGTTTGGTAAATTTATTGGCTTTGTTTTTAAATGTTTCAAGAGTGTATTCTTCATTTTCATTTAAGTAGCATTGGACATCGATTTCGTTTATACCGGCAGCCGCTATTTCATCAAGATATTCCAATGATGTTAAAAAATCTCCATTAGAATTAGTTCTAATGAAAGCATTGGGACAATATTTTCGAGCTTGTTTTATCCGTTTTATAAAAATTTCTCTATTAGATAATGGTTCGTTATATCGTGAATAGGTGATGATGTTTGAGTAGTTAATTTCTTTTAATTGTTCTAAAATTTTTAAATACTGTTCCTCTGGCATGAAATGATTTTCGCTGTGTCTATCAATTATACTATTAGGGCAAAACCAGCAGGTTCTGTTGCAATATGAAAATATTTCAATTTCAACCTGTGTAAGATTTTTTTTCATTATTTGTTTATTGTCTGTGTTATTAGATAAGCCTAATAATTCACCAACATTATTTATAATAGTTGGTGTGGATTCATATTTTATATAATTGAAAAGTTTGTTGTATTTGGCGTGTAATTCGTCTATTTGCTGAGTTTGGTTGGCGATTTTATCGTGATCTATATAAAGTTTTTTTATTAAATTTTCTTTTTCTTGTAAGATATTACATACTTGTTTATAGTTGTTATTTAGTTCGTCAATTTGAACATTTTTAATTTTTAAGATTTTTTTATAATTTTTGAAATTTAATTTTATTCCTAATATTTTTAAAATTTTGTGATGTTTTTTATTTTTAACAGAAAAAATATTTTGTGCTATTTTTATAATATTTTTCATTTTAAATTTCCTTTTGCTGAATGATGCGGTTTTTGATAATCTCCTCTACTTTTTTTGCCATTTGAGGCTCTGTTGGAAATTCGTTGTTGACCCAGGCTTGTCCTGATTTGCTTTTTAGTTCTAATAATTTATCATTATCAATAATATCCAAGAGTTCTTGGGCGAATTTTTTAGGGTATGTATTGAATAAAAAGACGTTGTTTATGTCATCACCGTATTTTGCTAATGCGTTGTTTGCATCTAAATCTGCGACAGGGCAACCACAGGCCATCATTTCGTAGGGCACTAAAGACGGATTTGTTGTCGAGAAAACAATGCCTAGTTTTGTCCTTTCTGAAGTTGTTTTTTTTGCATTTTCGATTACTTTTTTGTATATATCTATAATGTCGTTAATTAAATTTTTAATATAAAATTGTGGGACTATTTCAGAATTTGCGTTCTGTGCTATTTCTTCCCTTAGCTTTTTATTGTTTATTAGTATTTCAAAATAGTTTTCCCATTCTTCTAGTGTAGTAGCAATAAAACCGTTATGACCGTTTTGTATAATTTTTTTGTATGGCTCAATGGGGGAGACTATTGTTGGAATGTTTAGCAGGGCGGCTTCAAAGATTTTCAATTCACTTTTGCAATTGTTAAAGTCGTTTATTTCCAAAGGTGCAATATTGATGTCCATATTGGAAACATATTTTTGTAATTTTAAATAAGGCATATATTTTTGTCTTATGAAACGGGATCCAAAAGATTTGAATTCCTTACTAACGTTACAAGGGCCTATCAAATGAAATTCAACATTTTTATATTTTTTCATTATGTTAATCAAGGCCTTTTCACAAGCGGTAAAATCATATGTGTGGCTGGCATGACCTGATTGATATACAATTTTCATTGTGTTGTGTTTTTTTCTTTTTACTGTTTTTGATGCTAATTGCATCTGATGAAAATTAATAGTGTTTTTTATAATTTGTACATTGTTACAAAATTTTTGGTATTTGATTTTCAATGCATTTGTAGTTACCGTTATTGCATTTGCATTTTCAATTATTTCTTGTACGTCGTTTTGTATTTCTTCAGGAATCCTATTTGAGAATAAATAGTCGTCAACATCGTAAATTATTGGAATATTATGTTTTTGAAATATTTTTATTGTATCGACAATTTTAGGGAATAATGGCCGATTAAATTCTCCAACTCTAAAAATAACTAACAGATCATAGTTTGTACTTTTTTTTAGCTCGTCTAGGGACCCGGGATAATATCTGTCTGCTATAATTCCGCAATTTGTTAGTTCTTCAACAATATTATCGACTCTATATCTTTCTGAACGGTTATCTTCACAACCAACATAAAAAGCTATACGTATTGGTGCTTTAGTTTTATCAGTATGTAAAGGGGAGTATTTAATTTTATTGTCTTTATAAGAAATTTTAATGCCTAAAAAACGAATTTTTTTCCGTCCGTTTTCATATGTTTTTTCATATATTTTTGTCATTTATATATCCTTATTGTTTTTAGCGAGATTTTTAATTTTTAATTTTATTCCCAAAATTGTTATGACTTTATGAGATTTATCCGGTGTATGTATTATTGAAAAAAAATTAAAAATAAATTTTTTTTGAGGTGCTTTTGATTGATTGTCTAAAGTTTTGTGCTTTCCTAGTTGATTAATACATTCTTTAATTTTTAGTGTTTCTGTTTCAAGTTCAGCCAAATTTTTTAATATAGATGAATTGTATGGAAGTAGTTTGTTGAGTAGCTTCTTTTTAATTTGATATGCTGTGTTTTGTCCTTGTTTTTTTACGGTACTTGCATTATTTTGGTGTAGTCGATATTGAAGTAGTACTTCATTTAAATTACAAATTCTAACTATTAGAATTTTCGCTCACTCCAGGAATAATTAAGAAATACCCATTGAAGCAATTGTCATCTCCAATAATAACAGTACCATGCGATTCTTTTCCGGGAGGGTTGTAGGTTGTAATTTGTAAGACAGCCCATGAATTGATGGTATTGTTTTTACCGATTATGATTTTTGAATTATTAGTTGTTATCTTCATACGTAATTCCCCCCCCCGTTGAACTTTTGCAGCTTTATGGTGTTGTTACTGCCAGTTATTTCCAAATAAATTTTATAATTGGCCGGAAGGGTATAAATTCTTTCATTTTCCCAAAATACTTTATTCTCATAAAACATGGGATTTAAGCTCTTGGCAGGTTTATCTTCCTGATTATATTGTGCTTTTTTTAACTTTGCTAATGGTAAAAGTCCGAACAAAAATATTTTTTTTGTTTGTGATGAGTAGTGTTTAATTGTTAGTATTGGCAAAAAATTAAACAGGTAAAGGATCTTCTCTTTTTTTAATCCGTCGATAATATCTTTGAATCTTTTCTTTTTTAAGAGTTTTAGCAGCGGAATGGAATAATTTTTTAACTGCATTTTTTTGCAAATTTTGTATGCGGTTTTACAAAAATTTAGTTTGTCGGTTTTTTGACAGTACCCCAGTCCGATTTCTATCCATTTGGCGTAAATTTCAGCAAATAGTTTTTCGTGTTTTGCTATTGCATTTGATTTTTTTAAAATTTCAAAAAGGAAATAACAGCCATTTAAGTGGTCAATAATATGTGTGTATTGACCGCTTGTTGTTTTTGACATACCGGAATTTTTACGCTGGGTGTAGTTATATAATCTTTCTTTTAAATAGAATGCTTTTTGTGAGACAAAGCTGTAGTGGAAAAAGAAGGGAAAATCTTCGTATTGCATGTTTTCTGGAAAACGTATGTTATGTTGTTTAATAATATCTTTTTTAAAAATTTTATTCCAAGCAAACACATTGGTATTGAGGATATGTTCATTATCTAACTTTTGTAAGCCCTTGAAATTAAGTTGGCTGTATTTTTCAATGTCTTGCCAATTTTCTTTTTCCGGGTTAACAATATTGGCTTCAAAAATAATGATATCGCTGTCTTTATTATAGCTCAATGCTCGTTCATAAGTTTCAGGTTCCAGCCAGTCGTCGCTGTCAACAAAAGCAATGTATTTACCCCGGGCGATGTCTATTCCGGCGTTTCTGGCTCCACCCAAACCTTTGCCGATGTCTTTTATAAATATGATACGGGAATCCTTGGCTGCATATTCGGCGCAAATTTTATTGTCTTCTTCCGGTCCGTCGGAAACAATTATTATTTCTATGTTCTTAAATGTTTGGTTTAATATCGAATCCAGACATTTTCTCAGATACGGTGCGACATTATAGACGGGAACGATGACACTGAGTTCGGGATTGAAATTTGCCGATGCAGTCATGGAAAACTCCTTAACTAATATGTTTTGCCGGTGATGATGCGCATGGAAAGGTGGTCCATCATCATATGCAGGTCTTCGCTGATTTGCATATCGTCAACGCGCATATTGACGGAATGGGTGCAGATTTGTTTTAATTTGCCGCCCTGATAGCCGGTCAGGCCAATGGTGGTGCCGCCGTTTTCGTTGGCGTATTCAATCGCTTTGACGACGTTTTGGGAATTTCCCGAGCCGCTGATGCCGATGACGTAATCTCCGGGTTTGAAAAAGTTTTTCAGCTGTTCAACCATGGCGTCTGTATATGAAACGTCATTGGCGTAGGCCATCATGGTTGCCGTGTTGTCGTTCAGGCAGATGAATTTGAATCTTTTGTCGCAGCCGTAAGACGCGCCTTTATTGAAATCGCAGCAATAATGCGAAGCGGTGGCTGCGGAGCCGCCGTTGCCCATGATGAAGATTGTGCGGTCTTCATCGCGGGCTTTGAGCAGCAGGTTGATAAAATTGTTGATTTCCGTTCTGTCCAAGCGGTCTATGGTATTTTTCAGCTTGGTCAGATATTCTTCAATCCGAGGGGTAAAATCTTGCATCAGAAGCGTCCTTTCAGGGAATGTTTGTTATAATGAATGAGCGTGGTGCCTTTGTTGTCGAACTTGAACGGCATTTCTTTCAAATCCGAGAGAGCGTTGCGTACGCGCTGGTGGTTTTGTTCCTTGACGTAAAACAGCATAAAGCCTCCGCCGCCGGCGCCGAGCAGTTTGCCGCCTTCGGCTCCGGCCTTGACGGCCAGTTCATAGCTGCGGTCGATAAAATCGTTGGAAATGCCGCTGGCCAGTTCCCGTTTGAGTTCCCAGTTGCGGCGCAAAATTTCGCCCATGGCGTCAATATTGTTGCGGAGAAGTTCTTCCCGCAGATCCCTGGCCAGCTGAACCATTTTATGCAGATTTTCGATTTTCTTCTTGTCGTCGGTGGTGTTTTTCTTCTGCTCTTTTAAAATGTCTCCGGCGGCGCGGGTTTGTCCGGTATAAAACAGCAGCAGGTTGTTTTCGAGCCGTTCGTAGCCTTCGGTGGTAAGATAAACTTTTTCGAGGTTGACTTTGCCGCTTTTTTCAAACTCTATGAAATTAAGACCGCCGCAGGCGCAGGCATATTGATCCTGTTTGCCGATAGGCTCGTTTAAGAGGTCGATTTCAACATGGCAAGCCTGCTCGGCAATTTCTTCCTTGGTCATGTAGGTTTCGTTGTAGGCGTTGCACAGGTGAATAAGCCCGGCGGTAAAGGCTGATGACGAAGACAGGCCGGTGCCGGAAGGAATGTCGGCGCTGGAGTTGAGGTCAACGCCCCTGATGTTGTAAAGTTTGAATACTTCTCGGATGATGTTGTGTTTGATGTCGTTGACGTCGTCAACGAGTTCGGTCTGCGAATATTTGAGAAAATAGCCATCCTTGAAGAAGTAAGGGTGCATGCAGAGATAGCTGTATTTGTTGATGGCGGTTGAAAGAACGGCGCCGCCGTATTTTTCGTAATAGTTGGCCAGATCGCTGCCGCCGCCGGCAAAACTGACCCGGAAAGGCGTTCTGACAATAATCATTCTTTTTCTCCTAAAATGATGTTGACGGCTTCGGATAAATCTTTAACTTCCGAGCCGATTTGCAGGCATTTGCAACCGGCAGCGCGGCCGGCCTGCGTATCGCAGTCGCTGTCGCCGACCATCCAGCACTGTGACAGGTCGAGATTGAAGTCTGCGGCGGCTTTCCGCAGCATGCCCGGTTTGGGTTTGCGGCACTCACAGGCGATTTTCAGTTCGGGAACTTCACCCGGGAAACCCTTATCGGGGTGATGCGGACAGTAATATATTTTGTCAAGATAGGCTTTTTCGCCGCCGAGCAGCGTTTCCATCTTCTTATGAATGTTCTCGACTTCCGTTTCGGTTACAAATCCCTTGGCAATCATCGGCTGGTTGGTAACGACAATGCTTAGATAGTCGCTTTCGTTCAGCCGGCGGACGGCCTCGGCCACACCGGGAAGCAGCGTGAAACTTTCAACGGCGGGATGCGTATCCATGTTGACGTTGAGCGTACCGTCGCGGTCGAGGAACACGGCCTTTTGTCTGTAGCGAAGGTTACGGCGGGCGACTTTGCCGCTGTTGACGTCAGCGGATATCTGCGCCAGCCGGTCTTTGGTGCCCATGTCGCGGATAAATTCCGGCGTCTGATATGCCCGCAGCCGGACGTTATGCCGCAGCAGCCGCGGAAAGGTGTCTTTGCCGAAATCCTGCATTTTTGCGTCTTCGATGTAATTGAGAACTTCCGGGGACAGGATATAGACAGCGGCATTGGTCAAATTGCGGTAAAGCAGGTCCGGTGTATGCGGTTTGGCAAGGAAACCGGTTATGTTGCCGTTACGGTCGGTTTCGACCAGGTCGCTGTCGTAAGGATGGTTGTTGGGATGGACAAGCAATGTGCCGGCGGACAAAGGGTCTTCTGCGTCGAAGTTTTGAAAGGCGGTCAGGTTAAAATCCATGACCACGTCGCCATAGAAGACCATAAAGCGATCTTTCAGACGTCCCTGAAGCAGTTTCAGACTGCCGGCGGTGCCGAGCGGAAACGGTTCAACAACGTGATGTATTTTAACGCCGAATTTCGAACCGTCGCCGAAGTAGTCGCTGATGACGCTGGCCAGATGTCCGGAAAGAATGAACACTTCGTCAATGCCGTAAGCTTTGGCCAGTTCAATCTGACGTTCGAGCAGCGGCTTCCCGGCAACGGGACACATCGGTTTGGGAATATCGGTCAGGCCGAGGCGGGTTCCTTTGCCGCCGGCTAAGATTACAAGCTGCATAGGTCTTCTTTCAAAATATAATCAATGGCTTTTTGGACGGCCTGGTCGGAAGTCAGAGAGGCTCTCCAGCCCAAGGCATGAATCTTTTCCAGATTGTAGGCGAACTTGGGAACATCGCCGACCCAGCCGCGGTCGCCGCCGGTGTAACGGATTTTGGCATTCAATCCCATGGAGGAGATGACCATTTCGGCAATTTTCCAAACCGGGGTTTGTCCTTCAACGCCCAGATTGAAAAAGTTGATTTTGTCGTCGGTGTGGTCGATGACAAACAGAATGGCGTTGACGAGATCCTTGACGTAAAGATAAGGCTTGGCCTGTTTGCCATTGCCGAGGACTTCCAGTTCAAGCGGGTTTTGCCGCAGCTTTTTGACAAAGTCATGCAAAATGCCGTGTGTGGTACGTTCGCCGCAAACATTTGGAAAACGGGTAATGAAAGCCTGAATGCCATAGTTTTCGGCAAAGCTGGCAATGACGCCTTCGCTGGCCAGCTTGCAGGCGCCGTAATGCGAAGCGGGAAAAAGCGGGCCGTAGTTTTCGCCGACTTCTGTACCGCCGGTTTGTCCGTAGATGGCGGAGGTGGACGCGAACATCAGCCGTTTGACGTTATGCCTGCGCATGGCTTCCAATACGCGGAATGTGGTAAGAAAGGTCATGTTCAGGTCAATTTCGGGATTGGCGTGGCTGCGGGCGATGTCCGAATTGGCAGCCAGATGAAAGACCATGTCAAACCGGTTTTGGGCAAAAACACCGTTTAAGGTGTCTTCGTCAAGAATGTCGCCTTCAACAAATTTGAAATTCGGGTTTGTCATTGCCGAGGTCAGGTTTGATTTGCGACCTAATGACAGATTGTCCAGAACGACAACGCGGCAGTTCCGCGACAGAAGTTCGTCCGCGAGGTGCGAACCGATAAAGCCGGCGCCGCCGGTAATCAAACAGGTTTTCACGCTTTTCTCCTTATAAGGTTGACAAAGATGGCTTCAGTTTTGTGCATGGTTCTCCTCTTTTCGCAAAACGGCAATTTCCGGGTGGCGATGAAGAAAGTCATAGAGTGTTGCTCTGGAAACGCCAAGCTGCCGCGCGGTTTGCGTGCAGGAAATGCCGTCGGTAAGCATTTGGCAAATGTCTTCGCGGCGGTCGTCAAGGCGTCTTTTCTTATTGCGAGAGCCGAATCTGCGGCCGAGTGTTATGCCTTCGGCTTTTTTGCGGTTCAGAGAATTGGCCGTGATGATGGACTGCATGCTTTTGCGCATGTTCAGGGCAAGGTCGAAACCCTGAAGAATATCCATGGTCTTTTGGTTTGGCCGCGCCGTATAATCTTCTTTGACGGAAACGAGGCTCAGACCGTTGTCGACAATGAACTGCAGGTTGTTTCTGATATCCCGGAGCGAACTGCCCAGACTGACGATATTGGCAACAAGCACGGTATGGCGGCCGGATTGGAGCGTTTGATACAGATTGCGGATGTCAGAATCGCAATGGAAAACGTCTATCCGGCAACGAGTGCTGCATGCATAATCCTGAAGCAGAATCTGCTGTTCCTGCCGGCTGACGTTGTTTTCCGATATATCCAGGTATCCGACAATCATTAGTAATCCATATAAATTTAACGAACATTAGACTTCTACATGTGCCGGACAAAACGGTATAATCGCGGAAAAAGAAAAACAGCTTATATTATATGCACTTTTCGCAACAAAGGTCTTGATTCTTTACCGCAATTTGGATATACAAAAATCTAATGTTCGTTTGATTTGGAATTTGTATATCTAAGGTTGTGTCTGATAAATTCTGAGCCGGGCAGCTGTTTTTCCAGAAAATTGTAAATTGTTGAGGTGCTGACGCCGAGAAGGCGGGCAATTCGGGCTTTGGGAACGCCTTTTTTCAGCAAGGCAACGATATCCTGTTCTTTGCCGTCGAGAATATGTTTTTTATTGCGGGAACCGAAACTGCGTCCCAGCTTTTTGCCGCCGGCTTTCAGGCGAGCCAGCGACTCTTTGGTCCGCTGGCTGATGAGATTTCTTTCGATTTCCGCGGAAAGGGAAAATGCGAAAGCCAGGACTTTGGACTGGATGTCGGCGCCGAGACGGTAATTGTCCTTTATGGTCCAGACCTGAACTTCTTTTTGAATGCAGATGTTTAAAATTGTCATAATCTGCAAAAGGTTTCTACCTAAACGGGATATTTCCGAGCAGATCAGAATGTCGGACTTTTTCAGTCTGCGGATAAGGCGTCCCAGCTCTCTTTTTTCGAAGTCTTTGGTACCGCTTATGGTTTCCTTAACCCAACGGTCTATTTGTAGGTTTTGGTTTTGGGCAAAGTTTCTGATTTCAAATTCCTGATTTTCAAGAGTTTGCCTGTCTGTCGATATTCTGATGTATCCGTAAATCATTTTTGTTTCCTTTTTAATATAATTCTAGGCCAGCGGGTAAAGGCATAGTATGGTATTTCGATACGGAGTTTAACAGATTTGAAGATTTTGATTGATTGTTTGACTGAGTTTGCATAAGTTGAAAAAAGAATTTGAAGTTTGACGGGAACGAAAATGACAACCTTGAACAAATTGACGCCGGGAATGACCGCGGTTGTAACAAAGGTTAACGGAAAGGACCGTTTGCTGCGGCGGCATATTCTGGAAATGGGGGTAACGCCGGGAACGGAAATTACTCTGGTAAAGACCGCACCGCTCGGCGATCCGCTGGAGCTGAAAATCCGGGGGTATGAACTGACTTTGCGCAAGAAGGACGCGGCAAATATTGAAATAACCGACATTCATAAGGCCGAGAGCTGTCCGGTCGACGTCCGCAGTCTGCGGAAGCCGCTGCTGCCGCGAAAAGGAGAAAACAGCGGGCTGCGTCTGAAACGCGGCGTAGCCGTACCCGAAAACAGAATTCTCCGCTTTGCTTTGGCAGGTAACCAAAACTGCGGCAAAACGACGCTGTTTAACCAGCTGACCGGAGCCAACCAGCGGGTTGGAAACTTTCCGGGCGTGACGGTTGAACGTACCGACGGCGTTATCAGGGGATATCCTGATACGCTGGTAACGGATTTGCCCGGCATTTATTCGCTGTCGCCGTATTCCGGCGAAGAAATGATTACGCGGGATTTTCTGTTGAAGGAAAAACCTGACGCCATTATCAACATCGTCGATGCCTCAAATATCGAGCGTAATCTGTTTCTGACGCTGCAACTGCTGGATTTGAACATTCCGATGGTCATTGCCCTGAACATGATGGACGAGGTTCGGGTTAACGGCGGTTCGATAGACATTAACAGAATGGAACATTTGCTCGGCGTGCCGGTTATTCCGGTTTCGGCGGCAAAGAAGGAAGGCATTGACGAACTGGTCGAACATGCCGTAAACGTCGCAAGGTACCGCGAGGTGCCGGAGAAAGTCGATTTCTGCACTTATGACGGCAGGGATGAGGGCGCCGTTCACCGTTGTGTACATGCGATTGTGCACCTGATTGAGGATCATGCTGACGCCGCCGGAATACCGGTACGTTTTGCCGCTGCCAAACTGACGGAAGGCGACAAACCGATTTTGACGTCGCTCCGGCTCAGCGGCAACGAAGTCGAAGCGCTGGAACATATTGTTCTGCAAATGGAGGAAGAGAGCGCTTTAGACAGGGAAGCGGCCATGGCCGACATGCGTTTTTCGTTTATTGAGAAACTGTGCGGCGAATGTGTGGCGAAACCCGTTTTGAGCCGCGAACGTCTGCGCAGTGAGCGTCTGGACAGAATTCTGACCGGAAAATTTACGGCTTTGCCGGTTTTCGTGCTGATTATGGCTCTGATTTTTTATCTTTCGTTCGGGCCGTTCGGGAGCAGGCTTTCCGAGTGGACGGAAGGTCTGATTTCATGGTTGAGCGGCCGGGTTGAGCAAGCTCTGACGGCTTATGGCATGAATCCGGTGGTCAATTCGCTGATTGTCGACGGCGTGTTTGCCGGCGTGGGAAGCGTGCTCAGCTTTCTGCCGGTTATCGTGGTGCTGTTTTTCTTTCTCTCAATGCTGGAAGACAGCGGTTATATGGCGCGGGTGGCTTTTGTGATGGACAAGCTGCTGCGGCGCGCCGGACTGTCGGGACGCAGCTTTGTGCCGATGCTGATTGGTTTCGGTTGTTCGGTGCCGGCGATTATGGCGGCGCGTACGTTGCCTTCGGAAAGAGACCGCAAACTGACCATACTGCTGACGCCTTTTATGAGCTGTTCGGCCAAGCTGCCGATTTATGTGCTGTTGACAGCCGCGTTTTTTGACCGCTGTCAGACGCCGGTTATTATCGGGTTATATGTTCTGGGCATTGCCGTCGGGCTGGTTTTGGCCTTTCTGCTGAAACTGACGGCGTTCAGAGGCGAGGCCGTGCCGTTTGTCATGGAGCTTCCCAACTATCGTCTGCCGGGGCTGAAAAACGTCTGGCGGCTGATTTATTATAAAGCCAAGTATTTTATTACCAAGGCTTTTACAATAATTTTCGTTGCGACTGTCATCATCTGGTTTTTGCAAACCTTTGACAGCCGGTTGAACGTAGCTGCAAATTCTGCGGACAGCATTCTGTGCAGCATCGGCAGTCTGCTGGTGCCGCTGTTTGAACCTCTGGGTATCAGCGACTGGCGGTTGTCAACGGCTTTTCTGACCGGTTTTGCCGCCAAGGAGAGCGTGGTCAGCACCATCAGCGTTTTGCTCGGCGGGCGTATTGAATTGCTGCCGACGCTGCTGACGCCCTTGAGCGCGTTCGCTTTCCTGGTCTTTTCGCTGCTGTATACGCCCTGTGTGGCGGCGATTGCCACGGTCAAAAAGGAATTGGGCGGCGCCTATGCGGTTTTCATCGTTGCGTTGCAGTGTATTGTGGCCTGGCTGACGGCTTTTGCCATTTACCGGTTTGGCCTGTTATTTTAGAAAGGAAGAGAGGGGTGATGGACGAACGGGAAAAGATGGCTCGGGGGCTGTTGTATGATGCAAATCATAATCCTGATTTGATTAAAGAACGCGCAATGTGCAAGGACATGTGCTTTGCCTATAACAGTCTCAGCCCCTCCGACGAAGAGGGCAAAAGGAAAATTGCCGAAAGGCTGTTCGGCCGTATCGGCAAGGCTTTTTCGGTTCTTGCGCCGTTTTACTGTGATTATGGTTACAATATATTTTGCGGCGACGATTTTTTTGCCAATCATAACTGCGTTATGCTGGATGGAGCAAAAATCACGTTTGGGGAACATGTTTACATTGCGCCGAACTGCTGTTTTGCGACGGCCGGTCATCCGCTGGATGCCGGGCAGCGGGCGGCGGGGCTTGAATTTGCCCGCGAAATCAGGGTCGGAAACAACGTATGGTTCGGTGCCGGCGTAACGGTGCTGCCCGGGGTAACTATCGGCGACAATACGGTTATCGGTGCCGGAAGCATAGTGAACAAAGATATTCCGGCGAATGTTGTGGCGGCGGGAAACCCGTGCCGGGTATTGCGCGAAATTACCGGGCGGGACCGGCAATTTTGGGAAGAGCGGGAAAAAGTTTTTCTGCCAAGGGAAGGTAAATAATGAAAACGGCGTTGGTTTTGGAAGGCGGTGCCAAACGCGGCATTTATACAGCCGGGGTTTTGGATGTTTTGCTGGAAAACGGGATTATGACCGACGGCGTTCTGGGCGTTTCGGCCGGGGCCATTCACGGTTGTTCGTATGTCGCGCGGCAGGCGGGCCGGAGCATCCGGTACAATCTCAAGTATGGCGGCGATTACCGCTTTATGAGTTTCCGGTCATTGCTTTTGAGCGGGAATATGGTCGATACGCAGTTTTGTTATCATGAACTTCCGGAAAAGCTTGATCCTTTTGACAATGAAACTTTTATGCGCTCAAAAACGAAATTTTATGCAGTTTGTTCTAATGTCGAGACCGGCAGTCCGGAATACGTCCTTTGCCGTGATATGTTTAAAGACATTGACTTTCTGCGGGCTTCGGCATCAATGCCTTTTGTATCGCAGATTGTCGAAGCGGGCGGCATGAAACTGCTGGATGGCGGCATTACTGACAGTATTCCGCTGACTGCGGCCTTTAAGCTCGGTTTTGAGCGCAATATCGTGGTTCAGACGCGGCCGGAAGGTTATCGCAAGAAGCCGGCGCGCACCGGATGGCTGGCAAAAATGTTTTACGGAAAGTATCCGAAGTTTGTCAAAGCGATAAAACAACGGCATCTGATGTATAACCGCGAGCTTGACGAGATTGAGCAAATGCGTGCCGCCGGGCGGGTTTTGGTTATCCGGCCGAGCCGTTTGGTAAAGATAGGCAAGATGGAGCCGAATCCGGAAATCGTCAGGGAAATGTATGAATTGGGACGATGTGATGCGGTTGCCGTATTGGACAGGGTGAAAAAATTCTTGTAGGGAGACAAAAATGAAAAAGGTTAAGATTACGGTGCTTAAAAAGCATTTTGACAAGGAACTTGCCGCCGAGTACGGTGCGGAAGGCCTCGGCGCCTGTCCGATGTTGCGGGAGGGGCAGGTGTTTTATGCCGATTATGCGAAACCGGAAGGTTTTTGCGACGAGGCCTGGAAGGCTATTTACCAGTATGTCTTTGCTTTGGCGCATGGCGCGGGGAAAGAAGTTTTTTATTACGGCGACTGGATTAAAAAGCCCGGCGTGGCAATCTGCAGCTGCAACGACGGTTTGCGTCCGGTAATTTTCAAGCTGGAAGCGACTGATGAAGAATCGGCAATTAACTATGTGCCGGTGGAATAGTTGGAAAAACGCGGATAAAAAAAGCACTTCCCTGCGGAAGTGCTTTTTCTGTTTTACTAAATTTAAGGATATTTGACCGTTATTTGATTTCGGCGGGATCCATGGTAATTTCGGAAACCATCTGAGCTTCGGGCATCGGTGCCGGAACCGTAACGACCGTAGAAGCCGGAACCGTCAGGGTCGGAGCCTGAACAACCGGAGCCGGTGCCGGAGCGGGAATCGTGCAGTCGGTGCAGGGCAGCTGACCGGTATAAGGTTCTTTTTCGTAGCTTACTTCCTGGGTGGTTTTGGGCTCATAAACGGTTTTGGTTGTCGTCTTTTTGTACAGAACTTCTACCGGTTCGCGCGTCTGCGTAACGGTCGGCTGGCAACCGTTGCAGGGCTGCTGAACGACGGCAGGCTGTGCGGCAACAGGCTGAACGTATTGGACGGAAGGCTGCTGAACGTACTGGACGGCCGGAATCTGACGGACGTACTGAATGCGGCGTACCTGTACGGGCTGCGGCTGTTCGGCAACGACTTTCGGGCCGCTGGCAACATATTTGGGAGCCGGTACCGGATCTCCGAAGATGGTATCGGAACAGTGTTTGTATTCGCCGGTTTTAACAACAGTTGTTGTCGGGCGGTAGTTTACGTTCCGGACTTCGCCGTCGGCGGTTTCAACAATATATTTTTTTGCCGCGCGGTGGCAAACGCCGTTGTAGTAGTTGCAGCCGGCATCATCATAGCCGCGATAGACAACGGTCGGTTCCTGTTCGCGGCTGGACGAGCAGGCGGCGGTTAAAAGAGCGGCAATTACAAATAGAGCTTTTTTCATAATGTTTCTCTCTGTAAATTGGTTAACATAAAAGGTTTTTTGCTAATTTTGTCTTAAATATACCTAATTTTTCTAATTTGTCAATTTTTTGTTAATAAAATTTTAACCTTATGGCTATAAATAAGTATTTTTTTATGCAAATTAAAGTATTTGGATGTAAAATTTTTTGTTTTTTTCCGGTATTTTTATCCGGAAAAATTTTTTTGGCGAGTCGATGGCGATTCGTAAAGTCAAATGTCAAGGTCAATGGCTGAGACGACGGTCGTATGCGGCGGAAAAGGGGAGTTTTTTTTGCCGGGACATATTCCGATAAACGGGATTTTGTTAATTCGGGCGGCTTCGCAGTCTGTCGGAGCGTCGCCAAAAAATACCGTTTCTTCGGGAACAAGGCGGTTTTCGGCCAGCAGTGCGGCCAGCAGAACGTCTTTGGTTGGCGGCGAGCCATATATATGATGAATCAGCGGCAGCAGGTTGCGGGCGCTGGCGAGTTCTCTGATTTCGGCTGCCGGCGAGCCGGTAACGATGAAAACGGGAATTTTTGCACCGGACAGTTTGCGCAGCGTTTCTACGGCACCGGGGATGAAAGGAGCATTCAGGAGCTTTTGCCGGCAGAGGGCCGCGTAGCGGCGGCCGAAATCTTCCAGTTCGGCAGCAGAGGCTTCGCGGTGAAAAAAATGGCGAATGTAGTGGCGGAATTTTTCAAAACGGGAGATGCCGCCGCGGTTTTGCTGATATTCGCGGATGTACCCGGCCGCTTGCGGACAGGCGTTTTGGAAAAGCTCGACGAAAGCTTCGGTCTTTATGTTGTTGGAATCGGTTATGGTTCCGTCCCAGTCGAAAATTGCCGCTTTGAGTGTCATCAGATTCTCCGTCAGTTTATTGTTTATCTTAACTCTTAATGATTAACATATTATAAAACCGTCATTATTTTAGTTTTTTAGTTTTTTTGCCCGGGGAAGTTATTTTTTCAAAAAAAAGTCTTGTTTATTTTATTTTTTATGGTAAATATAGGCTTCGTTATCGGAGTGTAGTTCAGCCTGGTAGAACGCTACGTTCGGGACGTAGAGGTCGCTGGTTCGAGTCCAGTCACTCCGACCAAATGAGAAAAACCGCCCGTTGGGCGGTTTTTTTCTTGTGAAAAGGATGGAAATCGTTACGTAAACAGAATTTCATAAGTTTCTTTGTTTTTTATATATTGCCAGTTGGAGTTCTTTCTTGTGGTTGGAAACCATTTCTGGGACAAACCTTTTACAGGCAAATAAAGTATTTTAATATGCAAAGGGAGAATTACATGCTGATAATATGGGATTTTGACGGGGTAATTTGTGACAGCGATGATATTTGGGCGGAAAATTGGCGCAAACTCCTGAAAAGTGAAAAAGATATTGAAATATCGGAACAAGAAAAAAGAGAATTGCTCATCGGTATTTCGGAAAAAGATAAAGCCAAAAGACTGGAAAGTCATTTTTCAGGACTCAAAATTGATGATGCGTTTAAGAAAAAACTCAATGAATTGCATGATTTTGGTATGAAAAATTTGTTAGTGTTGACAAATGGTGTAGATAAAATCTTTGCAGACAGTCGTTTTAAGCAGTGTATTGCAACCGGTGGAAATCAATATCAAAATGATACAAAAAATCACACTGTCGGAATTGATAAATATTTTTCAAAAAAAATTGTTTTACAGCAGATATGGTTGAAAAAGGCAAACCTAATCCAGATATATTTTTACTTGTGGCTGAAAAAATGCAAGTTTCTGCATCAGACTGTATAATTATTGAAGATTCTTTGGAGGGTATCAGAGGCGGCAAAAATGCCGGAATGAAAGTTTTTGCATTCTGTGGAGCAAAGGCAAACAATAATCCAGAATATAAACACAAGTGTCTTTTAGTTGGCGCTGATAAGGTTTTTGACAATATGGAACATTTGCATACTGAACTTGTAAAGTTACAGAATTAAGTTGTGGATTGCAGGATGTTTCCGACCAAATGAGAAAAACCGCCCGTTGGGCGGTTTTTTAGTTTAAAAATCAAGAAGAGCTGCCGGAAGGCAACTCTTCTTTTGTTTGGGCAGTTAACCGCAGACCGGCAACTGTCTTTTGTTCAGCAGGGAGTCAACCAGAACATTGGAACGCGTTTCGTGTTCCTGTTCTTTGCGTTTTCGCTCCTGCTCTCTTTTTTTCCATTCATCTTCAGCCATCTCCCGTGAAGTTTTGGCTCCGTACGAGCGTAGGAGTTTTATCATGGCCTTGTCCGAAACATAGTCCAGAACATGGTAAGTTGCTTCATATCTTACATAGTCCAGACCGTTGTCGATACTGTCTGTAAATATATCGTACAACGGAAGATTCGGGTTGGCTCCGTTTTCAAGCATTTGGAAAACGCCTTCATAGTCATTAGCTCTGATTTTTGAATTGAGCTTTTTTATGGCCGGGTCGGTTTGAGCCTTCCATCTATCTTCTCTGTTTTTTTCCTGAACGGTTTCGTTTGATCTCCCGGCGGACTTTTCAGCATGTGAAAAATTTTTGTTAAAAAGTTCCGAGAAAAATTTAATAATAGTTTTCGTTTTCATAACGTTTGTTTTTAATTAATAATACTTAGTAGAGCTTTTTTGACGTCTCTTCAATTTCCCGAGCCAACAGCGTAAGGTCGGTCTTTTCGTCAAAGCCGATGCAGCGGATGTTGTATCCTTTGCTCCGGTAGGCTTTTTCGATGGCTTCCCAGCATTCGGTTCCGTGGTTGTTGTATAAAATAACCTGCGGAACTTCCGGAAACATGGTCAGTAATATCCATGTGTGGGTTCCGGCTATTCCGATGGAAGCGTTCAGACGGGCATACATGTTATAGTACGCCTTGTGCTGAATGCCGCGGATGCCCAGAACTTCCGGATTTTCGGTCAGACCGGGAACATAGAGGTCGAAATCACGGGCAAGAGTCCGAACGGCCTCAATGTCGTTTACCTTGTTAAAGTGCTGTCCCAGAACCAGACTTTTTTTGTTTTTGAGAAACTCAAAAACGGCAAGAGGCAGGCTCTGTTGTTCGGCCGTTATTCCGCACTCACCGTCAGAAATCAATTTCTGCGGAATAAACAACGTGTTAAGTCTGTTGCTCATTCCCGGATAAGTCGGCAGGCCGTTCGTATTCGTCGGGATCAATCTGCTGGCAGCAAACTTTTCCCATAACGAATTGTCCAATTTGCCGGCTTTCAGTTCGGCGATGATGTCCCAGGACGAAAGATTGTCTTTTTCCTCGAAAGGAACGACAGACATGCGGTCATAGAAAAAAGACATATTGCGGAAGATTTTGTCGGACTCTTCGTCATAGGCTTTTTTCTCATCTTTGTTTGGGGCGATAACAACGTCGAGGTTGAACGCCTTGGCAAAATTAACGGCCATAATTTCATGACCAAACTGGCTTTTAATTACAATTGTTTTCATATCTTTATGCTTTTAGTTAATAATATTCTTTTAACAATTATAATATACAATATTTTGGATATATTGTCAAATATGGCTGGAGGTTGTTTTTTGTCAAAATATAATATTTCCTGAGGGTGCGATTTATTTGGGCGGAAAATGATGTCAAAAGTATTTAAAAAGTTAGGCATTTATTTAACAAAATGCTTATCTTTTGGGGCGACAACGAAAGGGATTTTTGAAAGAAACGAAGATGATTGACATTGCTTTTGATATGCACAGGGACAATACTTTTTGCGGCGAAAGCTTTTCTGTTATAACGATTGACAATCCGGCTCACACATGGGCGGATTATAAAAAACAGGCGGATAAGCTGATAAAAGAGCATTCGTCGGAAAAGACCGTTGTTGTTAAGGTAAGCAATGCTGATTTTTCTATCAATAAGTTTTCGGTAGCTTTGTTTGTTTCTTCGTTTGAAGCTGCTGATAAGCCGGATTTGGTAGTTTTTAAGGTTGATGATTTGAAGCGGGCAAGAGAGGCCTATAAACCGTATTTGGCTTTGACCGTAGCTTTAAAATATGTTTTGCAGTTGTTTAATCAGCCTCCGGAAGTAATTTGCAGGAATGTGTCCATTTTGGGTTATTTGGGTCTTTTGATTGAAACGGATTACGTGAATAACGTCATGCTTTTGGAATATTCGGGCAATTCCGGGGCTGTTTATGAGTTTGAAGCGCATGATTCCTTTGAAGTATTGCTTTGGGCTGCCGTACTAAAGACTGTTTCTTTGGCGCAGATACCGACGAAAATCAGGGTTAGGGTGTTTTTGGGTTTTGAGCCGCAGAAGGTTGATGCAAACGAACTTATGGAGCAAATCATTCAGAAGGTTTCCTTTTGGATAAAATAGGTTTTGACGGGGAAATTCCGTAAGTTAAGAATAATTTAGGACATTGCGGATAAAAAGGCACGGTATTCCGGCGGAAACGCGAAAAGGCCGAAGGCCGGAAAATTATAATCGCTGGTTAAGTATGATATAATCTATCGTATATGTTTGATAGCCAGTCAGGGGAGGACAAAGTGAGAAAATTTGTTTTGTTTTTGACTCTGACAACAGGCATGTCGGGGACTGCAATGGCCGAAGGGTGGGAGTTTTTCCAATCCGGAACGGCCGGACTGTATTACGGCATTACGGAGGACAGAGACAGGCATAACATTCGTAATTCTCCGAACCGGACGGTTTTTCGCGCCGACGGAAGATTTGAGGCTCTTTATGAACAGCCGTCCGGAATTCGGATCGGAGCGGCCGCCAACTATACGGTGGTTATCAGGCAGCATGACGCTTCTTATCCGCAGGGAGACTGGCGCTTTTATCCGTATCTGCTGGCGGAGAAGGACGATTACGGAAAGCTGACAATCGGTTATACCTATAACGCGGCTTATCTTTTGCATCAGGGCGCTCAGGAAATCAGCTGGATTGGCATTAAGGACAGTAATCTGACTTATTGGCTGAGCGGCGTTAATTGGAGCAACCGTTTGAAAAAAGTCCGTTTTGCGACGCCGAAGTCGACTTATATTATGGATGACGGACGAGCATTTAAATTCAGTTATTTTACGCCGCTGATCGGCAATACCAAATTCGGTTTCAGCTATGCGCCGGACAATGCGAACCGACGTGGTATGGTCAGCCGATACGCCCGTTATGAAAAGACGGAAGACGGTTATACTGCCGCAATGCAGAGCCGCTGGAAACTCGGAAGCGGCGATTTGTATACGTCGGCGGCTTATGGTTTGTTTAACCGGACCGACAACGAGTGGGCTTTCGGTGCGCGCTGGGTTGCCGGCAAGTTTAACGTTTCCGTTTCTTATAAAAATGCTTATGTCAAAGGAGATAAAAATCCAATTTCTACCAAGGCGGTTAATGCGTATCTGCCGGCCTATTTTGACAATTACCGCGAAGGGCAGGCCTGGGATTTCAGCGTTGGGTATGATTTCGGCCGGTTTAAGACAAATCTGGCATATCTGCATGCGGAGGCCGACAATACCCGCAATCGCGACGACCTGTTTGTGCAAACCAACCGTTACGCGCTGAACAAATATTTTGAGCTGTTTTTGACTAACGGTTATATAAACTCGAAGGGCAACGACCGACGGTCGGACGATAACAATAAAGGCTATGCCGTAATTACCGGTTTGGCTTTGAAGTACTGATAAAAAAACGCTAAATAAGCCATTAATAAATTAAGCGGCGGCGTTTCTGAATATCTTGTTGAATTTTGGATATTTTGTGTTAAAATATCAGCAAAAGGAATTTCCCGCATGACTGATGACAAAGAAATAGTTGTCTTGACCGGTAAGGAGGCCGTCGGCAAATCGTCGCTGATTGATTATCTGGTTGAGAACGGCGAAAACAAAATTCTGAAACTGACAACCCGGGCGCCGCGCGGCGACGAGACCGACGGAAAGGACTACAGGTTTGTGACGCTGGACGAGTTTATCGGCGATCCGACGATGCTGGTCAGTTCCAGAATCGGCTATAATCTGTACGGGATAAACAAAAAATCGCTGGCGGAGCATCAGGGCAGGGTTTTCGTAACCCTTGACACGGACGGCATTTTGCAGCTTGAAAAGAGCGTTTCGCCGCAAAATATAAGGGTAATGATGATTTCGGCGCCGTCACGGGTGGTCATTCAGCGAATGATTAACCGCGGCGAGCGTTTGGATGATATTCGCGCTAAGCGCCGGTTTGACGAGATGATGTTTGGCGACAACGTCCTGAAGAAAATCAAGTCGCCGGTTTTTCAGCTGGACGGCAGTTTGGACGTGCCCGAGCTGGCGAAACAGATGTATTTTGAACTTAGACGCTATAACAGCGGCAAAGCGGCCGAGCAGGCCAATCTGATGGACGGCGGGCGTCTCTAAGCCTTTTCTTCCGGCCGTTTTCTTTTTATTTATTCCCGACAGGCAAGTTGGCGGTTGTATTTAGCGGCGGCTGTGTTATATCTTTAGTATTGAAAAGGGAGGAGCAATGAGCGGCAATCAGGAATTCGAAGAGCGGCTGATGAATATTGAAATGGCTCTGGCCAATCAGGAGCGGATGCTTGACGATTTGAATCAGGTGGTTATCGAACAGGGAAAAATTATTGACCTGCTACAAAAGCAAAGCCAGTATCTGCTGGCGCATATGAATGAAGAAACGGTCAAGCCGTTAAGCGAAGAAACGCCGCCGCCTCATTATTAAAAAGGAGAGAAAATGGAACTTGACGCCTTATATAAGCTGACGCACGGGCTGTATATTCTCGGCGCGGAGGACAGCGGGCGGCCGGTCGGGTCCGTGGTTGACGCCGTTATGCAGGTTGCCAACAAACCGGTGGTTATCGCCTTGTCCTGCAACAATCAGAGCTACACCAAAGAATGTATTGAGCGAACCGGTGTTTTCGGGCTGTCGGTTCTCTGCAAGGACGTCGATCCGTTTGTAATTGCAAATTTCGGCTTTCAGTCGAGCCGGAGTATTGATAAATGGGAAAATGTCGATTATTGTATCAGAGATGGCGTGCCTTATCTGAACGACAATATTGCGACAGTCAGGTGTAAAGTTCTGCAGAGCATCAAATATGACAGCAACACGCTGTTTATTGCCGAGGTTCAGGACTGTGCAAACGGCAAAAGCTGCGAGCCGCTGACGTATATGGACTATCGCAGCTATTTCAAAGATGAGGTTATAAAGAGTTTTAACGAAGTCAAACAGCAAAAGGAGAAAAAAATGGCTGAAGATAAAAACGAGGGCAAACACTGGGTTTGTACCGTGTGCGGTTATGTTTACGACGGCGAAATTCCGTTTGAAGATCTGCCCGACGACTGGGTTTGCCCGTTGTGCGGCGTTGACAAGAGCTTTTTTGAATTGCAGTAATAAAAAATCCCCGGCCGGAGCCGGGGATTTTTTATTAATTGAGAAAGCCGACGAATTTCCAACGGTTGTTGTCGTTGTCATATTGCAAATGAATAATCGCGCCGTTGGGAATGTCCGGCTGTTCGACGTTCAGTGCCATCAGCGTCTGCGACAGCGTAATGCCGTGGCCGGAAACGGCGATATTCTGATAGTCCGGATTCTGTGCATATTCGTTCAAAGCCTTAAAAATCCGCTTTTGGACGTCGCGTTTGCTTTCGCCGTTTTCAAAATGAATGTCGATGTATTTCGGGTCGGCGCTGCGCCACTGGCGGTACAAGTCGCCGAACTTCTGCTGCGCTTTGGTATAGTGCAGGCCTTCGGCGATGCCGACGTTGACTTCGGTAAAACGGTCGTCATACTGAAGCGGAACCTTAATCATTTTGGAAACGATAGAGCCGGTTTGTTTAGCCCGGCGGAGCGGCGAAGAAACGACGATTTCGATTTTTTTGTCCTGTAGAAGACTGGCGGCGTTGTGCGCCTCGTCAATACCCTGGTTAGTCAGAACAGAATTGTTGGTATGCCCCTGAATGCGGCCTTCCAGATTATACGAACTCTGTCCGTGACGAAAAATGTAAAAGTTTTTTACCATTTTCTATCCCCGGAATTGTTGATGTGGAATGCCTGTACTATAGCCGAATTTTTTCGAAAAATCAAGCTTTAGTTCCTGTCTTCGAGTTTTAAGCGGCGGGCCAGCGGTGCCAGCGTTTTGCCTTGAAACAAAACAGAGATGATGACCAGGAAGAAGATGAGGTTGAACAAAAACTGCGAATTGGGGAATCTTTCCATCAGCGGGTAGGTGGCCAGAATAATCGGTACGGCGCCTTTCAGTCCGGCCCAGCTGATGAAAAGTTTTTCGTTGAGCGTATAACCGCTTTTGAACAGACAAATGAAGACGGCGGCAGGGCGGGCGACAAACATCAGCGCCAGCGAGCAGGCAAAGCTGACCAGCATGATGCCGTTGAATTCGTGAGGATTGACGAGCAGTCCGAGTATGAGGAACATGCCGATTTGCATAATCCAAGCCAGCGAATCCTGAAAACGAATCAAATGGCGGCGATACATGAACGGCGTGTTGCCGAGAACGATACCGCAGAGGTAAACGGCTAGAAAGCCGTTGCCGTGCAGCAGCTGAGTCAGGCTGAATGTAACCAGAACAACGCCGACCCCGAAAACGGGATAGAGCCCCTGATAGACCAGACACCATTTCTGCAGAAAACGGCCGACGCCGAAACCGACGGCCAGGCCGAGTCCGAGACCGATGGCCATTTGCAGCACAAAGTCGGAGAGCATGGCGGCGGCGGAATATGAATCGGCGGTTAAAATGGTTATGGCGCCCATGGAAAGCAAAACGGCCATCGGGTCGTTGCTGCCGGATTCGAATTCGAGAATAGGTTTGAGCCCGGTTTTGAGATGCATGCCGCTGGTGCGCATGATGGCGAAAACCGCCGGTGCGTCGGTGGAAGAAACAATAACGCTCAGGAGCAGTGCAACTTCAAAGGAGAGGCCGATAAGATAATAGGCGCAGACAAACAGGAAAAAGGCGGTCAGGAACACGCCGGCCGTGGACAGTACGGAACCGCGCACGACAACGGGTTTTACTTCGTTCCATTTGGTTTCCAGTCCGCCGGAAAAAAGAATGAAAGTCAGGGCGACGGTGCCGATGTAGTTGCTGAGGCGGGCGTTGGAAAACTGGATTTTGCCGACGCCGTCGGTACCGGCCAGCATGCCGATGCCCAAAAACAGCAATAGTCCCGGAATGCCGAAACGGTCGGAGATACGGTTGGCAAAAATACTGACAATCAGCAGAAAGCCGGCTATTCCCATCAGCCAATCGAGTGTCATTTGGTTATCCTTATGATTTTTAAATTGTAAAAAACGGCCGTCCGTTGAAACCCTTATCTTAAGTAATATATTTTATGTAAATTAAAATTAGGTAAATTAAAGGGAGAAGAAAATGTCTGACAAGGAAACGGTTTGCACCTGCGGCGACGACGCGGAAACGATACCGCAGGCGGCGCTTTATAATCCCATGCCGCTGATTGGCGATGATGCGCCGGCTTTTAAGGCGGAAACGACGATGGGACCGGTAAAGTTTCCCGAAGACTACAAAGGGAAATGGGTAATTCTGTTTTCGCATCCGGCCGATTTTACGCCGGTCTGCACTTCGGAGATTGCAATGTTTTCGACTTATGCCGACGAGTTCAAAAAACTTGACACCGAACTGCTCGGCGTTTCGGTCGATTCAGTCAGTTCGCATTTGGCCTGGCTGAAGGAAATTGAAGATAATATCGAGTTTAGGGGACATAAGGACTTTAAGATAACGTTTCCGATTATTGCGGATTTGAGTATGGAAGTTGCCAAAAAGTACGGCATGATTCAGCCGCACTCCAGCAATACCAAAACCGTTCGCTCGGTTTTCTTTATCGATCCGGAGGGAAAAATCCGCGCATCTATCATGTATCCGATGTCTAACGGGCGAAATCTGGATGAGATTAAGCGTATTCTGATTGCGATGCAGACAACGGACGAGAAACGCGTTTCGACGCCGGCAAACTGGAATCCCGGCGACGAGGTGGTGGTGGCCGCGCCAATGACGATGGAGGAGCTGAAAAAACGTGCCGAAGAAAAGGGCAGTAACTGCGAAACATGGTTTTTCTGCCTGAAAAATATTGCCCATTAAGCCGGGGAAAGTGTGTGTATGCAGAAAGAGAGCCTTTGGCTCTCTTTTTTTGCCAAAAATAAAAGCCGTTCCATTAATGGTAGACAGAAAAATTTGTGGTTTCATTAATAGTTGACAAACCGGGTAAATCAGTTTAAGCTGATATATGGGTGTGGATGTGAAACCTGATTTCGACTTTGCTCGGTCAGGCGTTGTCGGATTGTATGCGTAATTGTCAAACTTCTCTCCTCACCTCTTGTGGGCTTTGGTTCTAACTGTCGTGAGGTAATATGATGAAGAAATCCGTTTTACTGTTCTCTTTGCTCTCCGGAACTGCGTTTATGTATCCGGAGTTTACCATTGCCTCCGGCTTTCCTCTAACACACACAAGCACGCCGGAACCAAAGCCCGCCTTTCAGTTTGAACAACCTGACAAGGCCTATAAGACTGCCGGCGTCTGTTTCCTCGGCGTCGGCGACTGCGGCAGCGAAAGCAACTATGCGACCGGCGGCAGCGGCGAAAGTT
>ENA-OPRR01000467-OPRR01000467.1-human-gut-metagenome-genome-assembly--contig:-NODE-467-length-41965-cov-7.119089_pt1 | contig 41965 bp, 29 predicted proteins | sample MGYA00241796_ERZ501883 | MGnify/ENA primary metagenome ERZ501883 (study PRJEB25962, sample SAMEA2042406) | human gut metagenome | biome: human gut; feature: human-associated habitat; material: faeces...
AGATACCCAAGGCAACCGGCAGCAGACAAGCTGCAGTACCAGTGTTGGATAATACGGCGGACAATGCGGCGCCAACAAGCATAATACCAAACATCAAACTGTTTTCACCAGTACCGGAAATTTTAACAATAGAAGCACCAATTTTTTGTGCAAGACCTGTATAAAACATAGAAGCACCAACAACGAACATACCTGCAAAAAGTACTACGGTAGAATTAGAGAGGCCGGAAAATACCTGTTTAGCAGGAATAAAACCTAACAGGCCGCACGCGATAGCGCCGCCCATAGCCGTTACTGCAAGCGGGATGAGTTCGGTTACAAATAACAGAGCAATAACAGCTAACATAATAAGACATTTTACTGCTTGAGACATGAGAATCCTCCTTCAAAAAGTTAAAAATGTTTTAAGGAAGTAACAAATTACTTCCTATTATATATGTAAGCTAGAATGATTAAATTTGCTATTTTTTGCATATTATTAAAAAACTTATCTTTAGTTACAAAATTGTTAACAAAATTTAATTAACAGCTTACAGTAACAAGTGTAACAGATAAGCCAATTTTTTTCAAGATTTTTTCACAATTTTCGTATAACAAAAAAGTTCAAAAACTGTTAACTGTCTTCGTTATGCATATTTATACCATTTTGATACTTTTTGACAATTTTTTATTCATAGCTAAAACATAAAAAAACAGACGTGATAGTTATCACGTCTGTTTAATTTATTGCTCTTATAATAATACTTTCGTCTATCTTCCTAACAAATTATTTGCCGGGGAAGAAAGGCCATACGATAGGAATTACAATCAGGGATACGATAAAGGATACGATAACAAGACCGGTACCTGCTTTAACATAGTCCATAAATTTGTATCCGCCAGGGCCAAGAACCAAAGTGTTCGGAGGCGTACCTACCGGAGATGCAAATGCACAGGATGCTGCAACTGCGATAGCCATCAATACTGCTTTCGGATCAGCGCCAAGTTGTTTAGAAATCGCAACACCAATCGGGCACAGCAGAGCTGCAGATGCAGTATTGGACATAAATTGTGTTAAAGCGCAAGAAAGGATAAACAAGACTGCAGTAACAACTAACGGAGACGGAGTACCGCCCATCAGACCTACGGTCCATTCAGCGATCAATTTACCAGCGCCGGTTTTGTCCATTGCAGTGGATACAGGCATCATACCTGCGAACAGGAAGATAGTTACCCAGTCAATAGAAGCATAAGCTTGTTTTTCAGTCAGGCAGCCAGTCAATACTGCAACTATTGCACCAATGATAGCGGCCATTTCTAAAGATACACCAGGAATGCCAATAGCCATAGTCAAAACTACACAAAGTAAAATTACTGCGGATACGATTTGTTTGGAAGCGGAAGTTTCGTTAGCTTCAACTTCTTGTTCAATCTCCTGATCAGCATCAATTTGTTTATTCGGAAGCAAATATTTGCCTAAGAACATCATGTAGAGCATACCAGCTAAAGTTACAGGAATACCAATCCAAGCATATTCAAAGAAACCAAATTGCTCTTTCATTCCAGCAGCCTGCAAAGCACCGTTAGCAATGATATTCGGAGGAGTACCAACCATAGTGATGATACCACCGAGACCGCAGGCAAATGCCAAAGGCATCAATTGACGGGAAGCAGGGATTTTAGCTGCAGAGCAGATACCCAAGGCAACCGGCAGCAGACAAGCTGCAGTACCAGTGTTGGATAATACAGAAGACAAAGCAGCACCAACAAACATTAAACCAAACATCAAGCTGTTTTCACCGGTACCGCAGAAATGAACTACAGTATTACCGATTTTTTGTGCAAGACCTGTGTAGAACATGGCTGCACCTACTACGAACATGCCTGCAAAGAGTACTACGGTCGAATTAGAGAGACCAGAAAATACTTGTTTAGCAGGGATAAAACCTAACAGGCCGCACGCGATAGCGCCGCCCATAGCTGTTATTGCAAGCGGAATGAGTTCGGTTACAAATAACAATGCAACAACAGCCAGAAGAATGAGACATTTTACTGCTGGGGACATTATAATTCCTCCTTTTAAATTAATTTTATATACAGCGCGTTCGGGGCGCGTATATCAAAATAAAGAGAATTTTGTAAAAGATCCTTAGCATTGCTTTCTATGAATTTTCTTGCAACACCTTATGCTTCATTATACCACTATGCACTCAAATTTAAAAGTGTAAGTTTTATTTAATTTACAGCTTTTTTGACATTAAGGTATATTAATATAATACAATAATACTATTTTTACAATATTTAAGATTCTTTGTCCACTCAAAAAATATTATTCAAAATAACCAAAAGAAAAATTAATGTTTTTATCTTGGTTAACCAGCTTCAGGACTGCATTATTACTTGAAACTATAAAGAAAGCTTGTACTTCTCTTTACTACAGCATAATGATTTGCTTTATATTTTTCTTTTTCCAAAAAAAATAGGTGCACGATAAAGTGCACCTATTTCTGTTTATACTATAAATTATTTGACAGGTCCAATCATTGCAAGCATTGCACCTGCAGCTACTGCGGTACCGATAACACCAGCTACGTTCGGGCCCATAGCATGCATGAGCAGGAAGTTAGCAGGGTTAGCTTTTTGACCAACGATTTGGGATACACGTGCTGCCATCGGAACTGCGGATACACCAGCGGAACCGATAAGAGGATTGGTTTTACCACCATCCAGAACACACATGATTTTACCAAAGATAACGCCTGCAAAAGTACCAGCTGCGAAAGCAACAAGACCAAGGCAGATGATCAAGATGGTTTGATAGTTCAGGAAAGATTCAGCTTTCATAGTCAAACCAGTACCAGTTGCCAGCATGATCGTTACAATGTTCATCAAAGCATTTTGTGCAGTATCGGAAAGACGATCCAAACAACCAGCTTCTTTGAACAGGTTACCCAACATCAGCATACCAATCAAAGAGCATACAGGCGGAAGCAACAAGCTGATAACGATAGTGGTTGCAATCGGGAATACGATTTTCTCAAAACGAGTTACAGGACGCAATTGTGCCATAACAATTTTACGGTCAGCTTCGGTAGTGCAAAGTTTCATAATAGGCGGTTGGATCAAAGGAACCAACGACATATAAGAATATGCAGCTACTGCGATAGCACCTAACAGGTTAGGAGCCATTTTTGCAGCCAGGTAAATAGCAGTCGGGCCATCAGCACCACCGATAATACCTATAGCGGATGCTTCTTGCACGGTAAATCCGAGCATCATAGCGCCCAGCAAGGAAATAAATACACCTGCTTGAGCTGCAGCGCCCAAAAGCAAAGTTTTCGGGTTTGCAATCAACGGACCAAAGTCTGTCATTGCACCTACGCCTAAGAAAATCAAAGGCGGGAAAATTTCATGGTGAATACCATAAAGAATTACCTGCATAACACCCGGTTGATCTTCGAAACCGGTTTTAGGAACGTTTGCCAGCAAACAGCCGAATGCGATCGGAGACAGCAGCAATGGTTCGAAGCCTTTACCAATAGCAAGGTACAGCAGAATGATGCCAACAAGCATCATGATAGCATTACCCATGGTGAAAGCGGAGAAACCGCTGTCATTCCATACGGATTGTAAAGCAACTACAAATGCTTCCATTTATATCCTCCCAATGTTCAATTATTTGAGAGCTTCTAGTTTCAATCACAAATAAGCTCTCTTCTAAATATAAAAGTTATTGCTTTCTTATGACGCAAATTACATTACGATCATAACGTCGCCGGTACCAACAGTTTGACCTGCGGAAATACGGACGTCAGAAATGGTGCCGTCAGCCGGAGCCATGATCTCGTTTTGCATTTTCATTGCTTCAAGAATCATCAATACATCGCCAGCTTTAACTGCGTCGCCAGCTTTAACTTTTACTTCGAGAACTTTACCAGGCATAGGAGCAGAAATGGTTGCAGAGCCAGCAGCAACAGGTTTTGCAGCCGGAGCCGGTGCAGCAGCAGGAGCTGCTTTAGGTGCAGCAGCTTTAGGAGCAGCAACGCCGCCCATTTCTTCAACTTCTACTTCATATGCAGTGCCGTTAACGGTAATGGTATATTTTTTCATGGATGTTAATCCTCCTTAAAATCTCGTAATAAAATAGATTAATTATTAACCCCAAATTAGAAGCATTCTTTACGTACACTAATTGCTTCAATATGAGCATTTTGTGTCCAACTTGCTTCGGGCAGACGACGTACGCAGGCTATTTGCTCTGCGGAATGACCAAGAGCAGCTACAGCTGCTGCAATAACAGCAATTACTTCACTGTCATCCTGCACAGGAGCTGCAACAGCAGCAGGTGCTGCGGCAGGTGCCGGTGCTGCTACTGGTTTCTCAGTTTTTTTTTGCGTTGGATCTACCAATTGGATGATTTTCATCAAAACACCCAAGGCTGCCAATACGCCAAAAACTATGGTCATATTGATGATAGAAATCAACCAAGGATTAGTAGTTACAGGACCCATTATTTCACCTCATTCTTCTTAATTAATTAAGCACTATACTGCAAGCTGCAAATTACAAAGGAATATTGCCATGGCGTTTTGCCGGGCGAGTTTCACGTTTGGACTGCAACATTTGCAAAGCGTTGATGATGGTGGGACGGGTGTTTTTCGGCTCGATTACGATGTCTACCATGCCGCGCATTGCTGCTTGGTACGGAGTTGCAAAGTTATCGATATATTCTTCCGTTTTTGCTTTTACATCAGGATCATTTTTGAAGATGATGTTAGCTGCACCTGCAGGTCCCATTACTGCGATTTCTGCAGTCGGCCATGCAATTACTTGGTCTGCGCCCAAATCTTGGGAACACATTGCCAGGTAGGAACCACCGTATGCTTTACGGGTTACTACAGTAATTTTAGGTACAGTTGCTTCGGAATATGCATACAGCATTTTTGCGCCGTGACGGATAATACCGCCGTATTCTTGGTTACAGCCAGGCAGGAAGCCAGGTACGTCTACCAAGTTCAGCAAAGGAATGTTGAAGGCATCGCAGAAGCGAATAAAACGAGAGGATTTGTCGGATGCGTTGATATCCAGGCAGCCAGCCATTACTTTAGGTTGGTTTGCAATGATACCTACGGTTTGACCATCCATACGTGCAAAGCAAGTGATAATATTGGTTGCCCAATATTGTTGGGATTCATAGAATTCACCGTTGTCTACGATGGATTTGATTACGTCTTTCATATCATATGCTTGGTTGGAGTTATCCGGAAGCAATGTATTCAAGGAGTCATCAATACGCATCGGGTCGTCACCGGTTTCTACGATAGGAGCGCATTCCATGTTATTGGAAGGCAGGAAGCTCAGCAGGTAACGGATCTGTTGCAAGCAATCTTCGTCGTTTTCTGCAGCAAAATGTGCAACGCCGGAAGTGCTGTTGTGGGTCATAGCGCCACCCAGTTGTTCTTGGGTTACGTCTTCACCAGTAACAGATTTTACTACTGCGGGGCCGGTAATGAACATTTTAGAAGTGTTCTTTACCATGTAAATGAAGTCAGTCAGTGCCGGGCTGTATACAGCGCCGCCAGCAGAAGGACCCATGATAGCGGAGATCTGAGGAACTACGCCGGATGCAATAGTGTTTTCAAAGAAGATTTTGCCGTAACCAGCCAAAGCGTCAATTGCTTCTTGGATACGAGCACCGCCGGAATCGTTCAGGCCAACAAGCGGAGCACCCATTTTCAGGGACAGGCGTTGTACTTTTACGATTTTAGCAGCATGCATTTCGCCTAAAGAACCACCTTCTACAGTGAAATCTTGTGCGAATACATAAACCAGACGGCCATCGATGGTGCCGTAACCAGTAGTTACACCTTCGCCAGGAAGTTCTTTCTTCTCTTGGCCGAAGTTTGTGCAACGATGTTTTACGAAACGATCCAATTCAACAAAGGATCCTTCGTCGAGGAGTGCAGCAATTCTTTCACGTGCAGTCATTTTGCCGGCTTCGTGTTGTTTTGCAACGCGTTTTTCGCCGCCTGCAGCCAGAATTACTTCGGACTTTTTGAGCATTTTCTCAATTTTTGCTTGAGTAGACAAATCTTACACCTCCATCATTATTAGGAGAACATTTTTATATACATCCCTACAAATTAAGGATGTAAAATTTTGGATCTTGACTACTGGTACTTTTTGCCATTCATCAAGAGTTCTCCAAAATTCCTGACACTAATTATAATCAGGAACGTTCTTTTTTTCTGTTGCACAGGTCACACTTTTTTATTATTTCTTTCACAAAAATTTCACTTCTAGATTATAACAAGAAAGTATTTTTCATCTAATTTTATTTGCCAGCAAATGAAATCTAAACCAAAAGCCACATAATTAAAAGTTTTTAATAAAAACTTTTAATTATGTGGCACAGGCAACAGATTTTTAAGCAATATTTAACTAAAATATTGATAGTTGAAGGTTAACTATGTCCAAATTTAAAATGAACATATTATTTCCTTTATATATGGGTAATTAGCATAATAAAAAAACAGGCACACCATAAAAGATGCACCTGTTTCAATTTTAGTTATTTAGCAGCACCAATCATTGCAAGCATTGCGCCTGCAGCTACTGCGGTGCCGATAACACCAGCTACGTTCGGGCCCATAGCATGCATGAGCAGGAAGTTAGAAGGGTTAGCTTTTTGACCAACAACTTGGGATACACGTGCTGCCATCGGAACTGCGGATACACCAGCGGAACCGATAAGAGGATTGGTTTTACCACCATCCAGAACACACATGATTTTACCAAAGATAACGCCTGCAAAAGTACCAGCTGCGAAAGCAACAAGACCAAGGCAGATGATCAAGATGGTTTGATAGTTCAGGAAAGATTCAGCTTTCATAGTCAAACCAGTACCAGTTGCCAGCATGATCGTTACAATGTTCATCAAAGCATTTTGTGCAGTATCGGAAAGACGATCCAAACAACCAGCTTCTTTGAACAGGTTACCCAACATCAGCATACCAATCAAAGAGCATACAGGCGGAAGCAACAAGCTGATAACGATAGTGGTTGCAATCGGGAATACGATTTTCTCAAAACGAGTTACAGGACGCAATTGTGCCATAACAATTTTACGGTCAGCTTCGGTAGTGCAAAGTTTCATAATAGGCGGTTGGATCAAAGGAACCAACGACATATAAGAATATGCAGCTACTGCGATAGCACCTAACAGGTTAGGAGCCATTTTTGCAGCCAGGTAAATAGCAGTCGGGCCATCAGCACCACCGATAATACCTATAGCGGATGCTTCTTGCACGGTAAATCCGAGCATCATAGCGCCCAGCAAGGAAATAAATACACCTGCTTGAGCTGCAGCGCCCAAAAGCAAAGTTTTCGGGTTTGCAATCAACGGACCAAAGTCTGTCATTGCACCTACGCCTAAGAAAATCAAAGGCGGGAAAATTTCATGGTGAATACCATAAAGAATTACCTGCATAACACCCGGTTGATCTTCGAAACCGGTTTTAGGAACGTTTGCCAGCAAACAGCCGAATGCGATCGGAGACAGCAGCAATGGTTCGAAGCCTTTACCAATAGCAAGGTACAGCAGAATGATGCCAACAAGCATCATGATAGCATTACCCATGGTGAAAGCGGAGAAACCGCTGTCATTCCATACGGATTGTAAAGCAACTACAAATGCTTCCATTTATATCCTCCCAATGTTCAATTATTTGAGAGCTTCTAGTTTCAATCACAAATAAGCTCTCTTCTAAATATAAAAGTTATTGCTTTCTTATGACGCAAATTACATTACGATCATAACGTCGCCGGTACCAACAGTTTGACCTGCGGAAATACGGACGTCAGAAATGGTGCCGTCAGCCGGAGCCATGATCTCGTTTTGCATTTTCATTGCTTCAAGAATCATCAATACATCGCCAGCTTTAACTGCGTCGCCAGCTTTAACTTTTACTTCGAGAACTTTACCAGGCATAGGAGCAGAAATGGTTGCAGAGCCAGCAGCAACAGGTTTTGCAGCCGGAGCCGGTGCAGCAGCAGGAGCTGCTTTAGGTGCAGCAGCTTTAGGAGCAGCAACGCCGCCCATTTCTTCAACTTCTACTTCATATGCAGTGCCGTTAACGGTAATGGTATATTTTTTCATGGATGTTAATCCTCCTTAAAATCTCGTAATAAAATAGATTAATTATTAACCCCAAATTAGAAGCATTCTTTACGTACACTAATTGCTTCAATATGAGCATTTTGTGTCCAACTTGCTTCGGGCAGACGACGTACGCAGGCTATTTGCTCTGCGGAATGACCAAGAGCAGCTACAGCTGCTGCAATAACAGCAATTACTTCACTGTCATCCTGCACAGGAGCTGCAACAGCAGCAGGTGCTGCGGCAGGTGCCGGTGCTGCTACTGGTTTCTCAGTTTTTTTTTGCGTTGGATCTACCAATTGGATGATTTTCATCAAAACACCCAAGGCTGCCAATACGCCAAAAACTATGGTCATATTGATGATAGAAATCAACCAAGGATTAGTAGTTACAGGACCCATTATTTCACCTCATTCTTCTTAATTAATTAAGCACTATACTGCAAGCTGCAAATTACAAAGGAATATTGCCATGGCGTTTTGCCGGGCGAGTTTCACGTTTGGACTGCAACATTTGCAAAGCGTTGATGATGGTGGGACGGGTGTTTTTCGGCTCGATTACGATGTCTACCATGCCGCGCATTGCTGCTTGGTACGGAGTTGCAAAGTTATCGATATATTCTTCCGTTTTTGCTTTTACATCAGGATCATTTTTGAAGATGATGTTAGCTGCACCTGCAGGTCCCATTACTGCGATTTCTGCAGTCGGCCATGCAATTACTTGGTCTGCGCCCAAATCTTGGGAACACATTGCCAGGTAGGAACCACCGTATGCTTTACGGGTTACTACAGTAATTTTAGGTACAGTTGCTTCGGAATATGCATACAGCATTTTTGCGCCGTGACGGATAATACCGCCGTATTCTTGGTTACAGCCAGGCAGGAAGCCAGGTACGTCTACCAAGTTCAGCAAAGGAATGTTGAAGGCATCGCAGAAGCGAATAAAACGAGAGGATTTGTCGGATGCGTTGATATCCAGGCAGCCAGCCATTACTTTAGGTTGGTTTGCAATGATACCTACGGTTTGACCATCCATACGTGCAAAGCAAGTGATAATATTGGTTGCCCAATATTGTTGGGATTCATAGAATTCACCGTTGTCTACGATGGATTTGATTACGTCTTTCATATCATATGCTTGGTTGGAGTTATCCGGAAGCAATGTATTCAAGGAGTCATCAATACGCATCGGGTCGTCACCGGTTTCTACGATAGGAGCGCATTCCATGTTATTGGAAGGCAGGAAGCTCAGCAGGTAACGGATCTGTTGCAAGCAATCTTCGTCGTTTTCTGCAGCAAAATGTGCAACGCCGGAAGTGCTGTTGTGGGTCATAGCGCCACCCAGTTGTTCTTGGGTTACGTCTTCACCAGTAACAGATTTTACTACTGCGGGGCCGGTAATGAACATTTTAGAAGTGTTCTTTACCATGTAAATGAAGTCAGTCAGTGCCGGGCTGTATACAGCGCCGCCAGCAGAAGGACCCATGATAGCGGAGATCTGAGGAACTACGCCGGATGCAATAGTGTTTTCAAAGAAGATTTTGCCGTAACCAGCCAAAGCGTCAATTGCTTCTTGGATACGAGCACCGCCGGAATCGTTCAGGCCAACAAGCGGAGCACCCATTTTCAGGGACAGGCGTTGTACTTTTACGATTTTAGCAGCATGCATTTCGCCTAAAGAACCACCTTCTACAGTGAAATCTTGTGCGAATACATAAACCAGACGGCCATCGATGGTGCCGTAACCAGTAGTTACACCTTCGCCAGGAAGTTCTTTCTTCTCTTGGCCGAAGTTTGTGCAACGATGTTTTACGAAACGATCCAATTCAACAAAGGATCCTTCGTCGAGGAGTGCAGCAATTCTTTCACGTGCAGTCATTTTGCCGGCTTCGTGTTGTTTTGCAACGCGTTTTTCGCCGCCTGCAGCCAGAATTACTTCGGACTTTTTGAGCATTTTCTCAATTTTTGCTTGAGTAGACAAATCTTACACCTCCATCATTATTGGGAGAACCTTATTTTATATACATCTACGCGGATGCAGACTCTTTGGTCCGCATCCGTGTAGTATGTAACAACTTAAAATAAAATCTTCAAAAGATTTTTGTAATTCCGTATTTTACGGAATTATTTTTTTGCCGGAGCGCAATACTCAAGCAAAATACCTACGGATTTCGGATGAACGAAAGCGATATCCATTCCGCCAGCACCGCCACGAGGAGCTTTGTCGATCATAGCAGCACCTTTTTCAATAGTGGTATCAATAGCTGCTTGAACATCATCAACGCGAACAGCGATATGTTGGATACCTTGTCCATTTTTAGCGATGTATTTGCCGATAGGGCCATCGCCATTTTCAGTGATATCAACAAGGAGCTCAAGCAAAGTTTCGCCACAGGGAATAAATACGGTTTTTACACCTTGCTCAGGAACAGCTTCTTCACCAGTGCAGCTCAAGCCAAGAACTTCAGTGTAGAATTTCTTGGAAAGATCCAGGTCTTTGCAAGCAATACCTACATGGTCAACACAAATTGTTTTAAACATTTCAAATTCCTCCTAAAAGTAATTTTGGTTGTTTTATCTTAAAACTTTACCAACAATGTCAGCGACAACAGAATACGGCTCAATTTCACGAATTTGAAGTTTTTCAACTAAAATATCAAATTCTGAAGTAGCTACAACATTCTTGTCGATATAACGGTTGACCCTGTCATTAAGCATAGCAGTAACTTCGTTTTTAATACGAGCTTTGCGTATTTTGCTCAATTGATCAGATTCAATCAAATATGCTTTGTGCTCTTCAATAGAGTCAACAACAGCTTCTATACCTTCACCCTTGCTGGCAATGGTCCGATTGATCGGAGGACGCCAGCCAACATGTTCGGGATTTAATTCCAACATCATTTCAATCTCAATGTTCAGCTTGTCCGTACCTTCACGGTCAGCTTTATTGATCGTGAAAAGGTCACCGATCTCAAGTATACCTGCTTTAATAGCCTGAATGTCATCGCCCATACCAGGAATAACAACAACCATTGTAGTATCAGCAGTTTTAACAATATCTACTTCAGATTGACCAACGCCAACAGTTTCAACAATAATAACATCAAAACCATATGCATCCATCAATTTAACAGCATCGCCCGCTTTTTGGGATAATCCACCCAAACTACCGCGAGTAGCCATGGAACGAACAAAAATGCCTTCATCGGCAGTAAGGTCCAACATTCTGATACGGTCGCCTAAAATTGCACCGCCGGAGAAAGGACTTGTAGGATCAATTGCGATAATACCAACTGTTTTACCGCGTTTACGATATTCTTTAGCAAGCTTGTCGGTCAAAGTACTTTTGCCAGCGCCCGGAGGTCCGGTTATTCCGATGACATAAGCATTACCGGTGTGGGGATAAATGGCTGTCATTATTTCAACAGCGTTATCATACTCGTTCTCTACGGCAGTAATAGCTTTCGCTAATGCTAAACGAGAATGGTTTAATACGCCTTCAACAATATTCAATGATCACACCGCCTTGTTGAGGTCCAATAAAAATTGTATTATGCAAGCCGGGACAAGCCCGGCCTGCAAAATTTTTGAGAACCTTAATTATTTTACGTTAGCGTTGATGAATTCAACAATGTTGCCAGTCGGAGTGCCAGGAGTGAATACTTCGGCAATGCCAGCAGCTTTCAAACCAGGAATGTCAGCGTCAGGAATAACGCCGCCGCCGATAACCAGAACATCAGTCAAACCTTTTTCTTTCAGCAGTTCAACTACTTTCGGGAAAAGGGTGTTGTGTGCGCCGGAAAGCAGGCTCAAAGCAACAACTTTAACGTCGTCTTGCAGAGCAGCTTCAGCGATTTGTTCCGGAGTCAGACGAATACCGGTGTAAATAACTTCAAAACCAGCGTCGCGCAATGCACGAGCTACAACTTTAGCACCGCGGTCATGGCCGTCCAGACCCGGTTTTGCTACTAAAACTCTAATATTAGACATTATTTCTTACCTCCCTATTATTGTTGGCTCTAAATTACAGAGCAGTATGAGATTGATATTCGCCGAATACTTTTCTCATTACGCCGCAGATTTCGCCTTCAGTTGCATAAGCACGTACAGCGTCAAGAATCAAAGGCATCAGGTTAACGGATTCGTCAGCACAGCCTTTTTCCAGAGCAGCTAAAGTTTCTTCAACTTTAGCATTGTCACGACGAGCTTTAAGGGCAGCAATCTTATCAGCTTGCAATTTGCCAACGGAGCCGTCAACACGCAGCAAGTTTTTCGGCGGTTCTTCTTCTTGTTGGAATTTGTTTACGCCAACAATAATACGGTCGCCTTTTTCAATGTCCATTTGCCATTTGTAAGCGGAGTCTTGGATTTCTTTTTGGATATAACCTTTAGCGATAGCTTCAGGAGCGCCGCCAATTTCGTCAATCTTTTTGATATATTCCCAAGCTTCAGCTTCGATTTTGTTAGTCAAAGCTTCAACATAGTAGGAACCACCCAACGGATCAACGGTGTCAGCCAAGCCGGATTCGTAAGCAACGATTTGTTGAGTACGGAGAGCGATGGTTACAGACTCAGTGGTCGGCAATGCCAAAGCTTCGTCTTTGGAGTTAGTGTGCAAAGATTGAGTACCACCCATTACAGCAGCAGCAGTTTGCAGAGCAACACGAACGATGTTGTTGTTCGGTTGTTGTGCAGTCAGCATGGAACCTGCAGTTTGAGTATGTACGCGGAGCATTTGAGATTTCGGTTTTTGAGCGCCGAATCTTTCTTTCATAACTTTAGCCCATACACGACGGGAAGCGCGGAATTTAGCAACTTCTTCGAGTACGTTGTTATGAGCGTTCCAGAAGAAGGACAGACGACCAGCAAAATCGTCAACGTTCATACCAGCTTTGATAGCTGCTTCAACATAAGCGATACCGTCAGCGATGGTGAAAGCGATTTCTTGAGAAGCGGTGGAACCAGCTTCACGGATATGATAACCGGAAATGGAGATGGTATTCCACAGCGGTACGTTTTTGGAGCAATATTCGAAAATATTGGTGATCAAACGCATGGAGGGTTTCGGCGGGAAAATGTAAGTTCCGCGAGCAGCATACTCTTTCAAAATATCATTTTGAATAGTACCGCGCAGTTTGTCAGCGGAAACGCCTTGTTTCTCAGCAACTGCGATGTACATGCAAAGAAGTACGGATGCAGGAGCGTTGATGGTCATGGAAGTGGAAACTTGATCCAAAGAAATTTGGTCAAATAAGATTTCCATATCAGCCAAGGAGTCGATAGCTACGCCAACTTTACCAACTTCGCCTTCAGCCATCGGATCGGTAGAATCATAACCGATTTGGGTCGGAAGGTCGAATGCGCAGGACAAGCCGCTGCCACCGTTAGCCAAGAGGTAACGATAACGTTTGTTGGATTCTTCCGCAGTGGAGAAACCAGCATACATACGCATGGTCCAGAAACGACCACGATACATAGTAGGTTGTACACCACGAGTGTAAGGATATTCACCAGGGAAGCCAAGATCCTTCTCATAGTCGAAGCCTTCGATGTCGAGAGGGGTGTAGAGCCTGTTGGGCTCAAGGTTTGCACGTTCGGGATTTTTAGCAAGTTTAGCTTCTACGCCAGCCATGTACTTGTCAAATCCAGCTTTCAGAGTTTCATTTGCCATTCTCAAATCCTCCTTAAGAATATTGTTTTTGCACAATCCGGTTTGGACTGACCGAATTATGGTGAGAGTGTCCGTCATAGACGGTGTATATGGCAAAGCCCGAAGGCCTCGTCAACAGAATTTATTTACAGATAAGCTGTAAAGTTTGCCGGCAGAACTAGCTATCTGCCGGCAAAATATTTCAGACAACAATCTCAGTCAATCGTCTTGACTAAGAATTATTTTTCCATGGTGCCGGTTTTTACGAAACGATCATGGAAGGAGAAAGCTTCATCCATAATATGCGGAGTTTGGCTATTGCCACAAGCTTCGCAAGCTCTCTTGAAGTAATCAAGAAGCAGCGGTTGATATTTCGGATTAGCAACTTTATCAATGATAACCAAAGCGCGTTCTTTTGGAGACAAACCACGAAGGTCAGCTACGCCGCGTTCGGAAACGATAACATCAACGTCATGTTCAGTATGGTCAACATGAGAGCAGAAAGGAACTACAGAACTGATAGCTCCGCCTTTTGCAAGAGATGTAGTGAAGAATACGGTCAGATAACCATTACGAGCATAGTCTCCGGAACCGCCGATACCATTCATAATCTTAGTACCGCAAATATGAGTGGAGTTAACATTACCATAGATGTCAACCTCAATAGCAGTGTTCATTGCAATGACACCGATACGACGAGCAACTTCCGGGCTGTTTGCAACTTCTTGCGGACGCAGAATGATATATTTTTTATATTTTTCTACATTGTCATAGAATTTTTTGAGGCAATCAGGGGATGGGCTCAAAGCGGTACCAGAGCAAACGCGGAGTTTGCCAGCATCGATCAAGTCGAACATACCGTCTTGAATAACTTCGGTATATACAGTCAAATCTTCAAAATCAGAGTTAACCAAACCGTTGATAACTGCGTTAGCAACAGAACCTACACCAGACTGCAGCGGCAACAGATTAGCGGGCAAACGACCTGCAGCAACTTCAGATTTAAAGAATTCAACCAAGTTTTTACCCATTTTTTGAGCATCTTCGTCGATTTCGCCCAACGGACGAACTTTATCAGTAATATCGCAGGGAACTACTGCAACGAGTCTGTCCAAATCGCAAGGAATATAAGGAGTGCCGATTACATCTTCCGGTTTTTCAACAGGAATAGCTTTACGATTCGGAGGATCCAAAGGCACATAGGAGTCATGCATGCCTTCCAATTCTACTGGTTGAGAAGTATTTACTTCAACAATAACTTTTTCAGCACATTGAACATAAGAAGAAGAATTGCCCATGGAAGTTGTAGGAATCAAACCAACCTGACCATTGCCAAGGTCAATGATTTTGCAGGCTTCGACGATAGCAACGTCTACACATCTGCGGTTTTCCATGAAACCATAGCGAGTCATTTGAGCAACATGGCTCAAATGCAGGTCAGTATATTTTACGGAACCGTTGTTGATAGCTTTACGCAGATCATTGTTAGTTTGGTAAGGCATACGACGAGCAACGATACCAGCTTGAGTCATTGCGGTATCCATTTCAGGACCTACAGAAGCACCGGTCCAAACGTTGATTTGGAAAGGAGTTTTTTTGCCTTTTTCTGCCAGAGCAAGAGGCACAGCTTTAGGATAACCAGACGGAGTAAAACCACTGGTACCTACGTTGTCGCCATCCTTTACAAATTCTGCAGCTGCTTCGGCGCTCATAATTTTGCCGGCTACTGCTTCGCATACGCGATCTTTAATGTCGATCATGTTTACCTTCCTCCTTGTAAATAAAACAAATTGTGGCTAATGCCAGCGAAGTCTATTAACTTCACTAGTAAAAATACACTTAGTCGGCTAAATACCAACTATAAAAGCATAAAGTATTATTTGCCGAATAAGATTTTACCCATAAAAAAGGAGCACTTAGAAGTTTTGATTTACTAAAACAAAACATAGCCAAGTGCCAGCTTACTTCTATCCAAAGTGGCTACGCTCTGAATCGCAAACTGTCAGCAGGTAAAGCTTTCAGTTGAACTTCTTCGTTCTTCTGTCTACCAACCGCTAAAACATATCCAAGATATTTAGTTCTGCTTAATTTACTTCGACATTCCAACAAAAAATCCTTCAAAAAAAACTTTAATTGTGATTTCTTTTTGAACTTTTTGTGTCCAGCTCTATTATAACACATAAAGAAGCAGTAAATTTTAGGCAAAATCACTACTTTTTTTAGTTTTTAAACATTTTTTCTTTAAAACGCTATACTACATATGATATCAGTAAAACTGTAACATGGCAAGCATTTTCTTTACAATTTACAAAGAAACACCCCTTGAGCAAAACTACTCAAGAGGTGTTTTGTGGTATCAAATTAGTACTTTCAACGTGTCTGTTGGTGATAGTGCGTATGCAGTAGACTATGAGCTTTTTCTCCGAGAGGTTTACCTAACCAAGTATCATAAAGCTCTTTAATTTCCGGATTTTCATGTGATTTTCGTAACTCATTGGCACTATCACAATCAAACAACCCTTCTCTACGGGCTCTTCTAATTTCTGCATTAACGGGAATCGGTTGACCGCCGCCGCCAATACAGCCACCAGGGCAAGCCATAACTTCAATAAACTGATAATCTGCCTCACCGGCTCTGATACGCTCTAATATCTTGCGTGCAGAAGCAAGAGTATGAACAACTGCTATTTTTACAGTATTTCCTGCAATAGTCAGTTCCGCCTCGCGGGTCTGTTCCATCCCCCGCACATCATTGTAATCAACAGTCTGCAAATTTTCACCTGTTAAAACATCAGCTACAGTACGCAGAGCAGCTTCCATTACACCTCCTGTAGTACCAAAAATAACAGCAGCACCAGTACCTGTACCCAGCGGAGAATCATAGCTGTCTTCAGGCAAATGTTTAAAATCCAGTCCTGCTTCCCGTATCATACGGCCAAGTTCTCTGGTAGTAATAACAACATCTACATCACGATATCCGGAAGCATTCATCTCCGGACGTGCTGCTTCCGCCTTCTTAGCAGTACACGGCATCACCGAAACACTGACTATTTTTGCCGGATCAATACCAGCTTTTTCAGCATAATAGGTTTTAGCAATAGCGCCAAACATTTGCTGGGGTGATTTCGCAGAAGAAAGATGTGGTAACAAATCAGGATATTTAAGCTCTATCATATTTACCCAGCCAGGACTGCAGGAGGTTATCATCGGCAATACACCTCCGTTAGTCAAACGATGGAGGAACTCATGCCCTTCTTCCATAATCGTCAAATCAGCCGAAAAATTAGTATCGAATATCTTATCGAACCCTAGATTGCGCAATGCTGCAACCATTTTCCCTGTAACGATAGAACCTGGTTCCATACCCAATTCTTCACCCAAAGCCACGCGTACTGCCGGAGCTGTTTGAACTATAACAATCTTATCAGGATCATTGATAGCCGACCATACTTTTTCCGTATCATCTTTTTCCACTATAGCTCCAGTAGGACAAACACTCGCACATTGTCCACAGTAAGAACATTCTACTTTTCCAAGATCCTGTTCAAAAGCAGTAGAAACAATTGTGTCAAAGCCGCGCTCAGCAAAGCTGTAGACGCTCATTCCCTGCACATCACGACAAACACGTATACAACGTCCGCACAAAATACATTTTTCCTGATCGCGCACTAAGCAGGGGTTACTGGCGTCAATAGTATGTGCTTTACGGGCTCCGCCTTCGAATCTGATCTTACGCAATCCCAAATCAGCAGCTATATTCTGCAATTCACAGTCACCGCTTTTTTGGCACGCAAGGCAGTCCTTGGGATGATTGGCCAACAGCAATTCTACGACCATTCGTCTTGCTGCGCGGACTTTATCCGTATTCGTTTTCACTACCATACCTTCTGCAACAGGATAAACACAGGAGGCTACAAGCGTACGCGCTCCGGTAGCTTCTACGACACACAATCTGCAGGCCCCTTCCGGAGCAAGTTCAGAATGATAGCACAACGTAGGAATATGAATGCCGGCAGAACGCGCGGCTTCAAGAATAGTAGCATTTTTAGGGGCCTGTACAGTCTGCCCATTGATCGTTAAGGTAATCATTTCCATATCTATATAATCCTCCCTTAACCCTTAGTAATGGCCTTAAACGGACAAGCCGCCATGCAGGCACCGCATTTTATACATTTAGTTACATCGATAACATGTTTCTTTTTCACTTCTCCGGAAATGGCATTAACCGGGCACTGGCGTGCACATAACCCACAGCCTTTGCATGCATCAGTAATTTCATAATTGGCAAGCTTTTCACAGGCACCGGCAGGACAGCGTTTTTCTTTGATATGAGCTTCATATTCATGACGGAAATATTTTAAAGTACTCAATACAGGATTAGGAGCAGTTTGTCCCAATCCACATAAAGCAGTCTCTTTAATATTTCTGGCCAGTTCTTCTAACAGCTCTATATCGCCTTCTCTCCCCTGCCCTTCAGTAATACGTGTCAGGACTTCCAGCATACGCTTAGTCCCCTCACGACAGGGAGTACATTTGCCACAGGATTCAGATTGAGTAAAATTCAGGAAAAATTTTGCAACATCTACCATGCAGGTATCTTCATCCATAACTACCAATCCGCCAGAACCCATCATAGCACCTGCCGCTGTTAACGAATCATAATCTATAGACAGATCAAGCATTGATTCAGGCAGGCAGCCACCAGATGGACCGCCTATTTGAACTGCTTTAAATTTCTTACCTCCGTTAATACCACCGCCGATATCATAAATAATTTCGCGCATAGTAATACCCATAGGAACTTCGGCCAGACCTGTGTTATTTATTTTACCAGTCAGCGCAAATACTTTAGTTCCTTTTGACTTTTCAGTACCAAAACCAGCATACCAGTCAGCGCCATTAGTAATAATTGCAGCTACATTACCAAAAGTTTCAACATTATTGATATTGGTCGGCTTTCCCCAAAGTCCGGCAACTGCTGGAAATGGCGGTCTTGGCCGCGGCATACCGCGTTTCCCTTCTATTGATGCCATCAATGCAGTTTCCTCACCGCAAACGAACGCACCGGCGCCTTCCTTGATATGCAGTTTGAAGCTGAACCCGGAACCAAAAATATTTTCACCTAACAACCCCATAGCTTCAGCCTGTTCAATAGCTATGCGCAGACGTTTAATGGCCAGCGGATATTCCGCACGTACATAAATATAGCCTTCATCTGCACCTATAGCATAACCACAGACAGCCATACCTTCTAATATCTTATGCGGATCGCCTTCTAAGACGCTCCTGTCCATAAATGCACCAGGATCACCTTCATCTGCATTACAGATAACATATTTTTTATCACTTACAGACGCTTTAGCAAACTGCCATTTCATTCCTGTAGGAAATCCGCCGCCGCCACGTCCACGCAGACCTGATTTTTTGATTTCTTCAATAACATCTTCAGGACTCATGGTAGTTACAGCTTTAGCTAAAGCTTCATAACCGCCGACAGCAATATATTCTTCAATTTGTTCAGGATTGATAGCGCCGCAATTTTCTAAAACTAACCGATGCTGTTTCTTATAAAAATTTATTTCCGAATAATTAGGTATACTTTCATGAGTAAGCGGTTCATGATAAAGCAACCGTTCAACAATACGGCCCTTAAATAAATGGCTTTCAACTATTTCTTCTACATCCTCAGCTTTTACCTGGCAATAAAAAGTACCTTCAGGATACACTATAACCAGTGGACCATGTTCACAGAAACCATGGCAGCCTGTTTCTACTACCATAACCTCGTCGCTCAGGCCTTTAGCTTCAATAGCCCGACTAAAAGCAAGCTGTACTTCCTTTGAACCGGCAGATTTACATCCTGTTCCTCCGCAAATCAGGACGTGAGCTCTAATGTGCTGCATATGATTTCCCTCCAAATTTTATCAAATCAGTCTTGCATAATTTTGCCTACAACCATTTCTTCAACAATACGGCCATTGACAACATGCTCTGCAATGATCTTTTTCACGTCCTCAGGTTTTACTTTACCATAAGTAATACGAGGTTCTCCAGGACGGACAATATCTACCAGGACTTCTTTCTCACACATACCGATACAGCCCGTCTGCTGTACCTGAACATCATTAAGTTTACGCACTGCAAGCTCATTCAAAACGGCAGACATCACTTCGCGCGCGCCTGCAGCAATACCACATGTACCCATACCTATGATTATTTTAGTGCCGTCATTCTGACGAACTTTCATGTCTGCCTTTAATTTTTCACGTAGGGCCTTCAAATCTTCCAACGTTTTCATTTTATACCTCCTGCTCACACCTCAACTGCGATATTTCCTGCTTTAAATATTCTTCAAACCATGTATAAACTTCAGGTCTGGTAAAGTCTGCTTCATCACCAAGGAGAGATCTGATAACCCTCGTATCAATATCAAATCCCGATGTACCTATCTTATAGATAAACTTCAGTTCCAGATACGGCGTGCCTACCAGCAGCACTTTAATACTTGATACAATATCACCCAAAGGCGGGCGATCAATATTATCCTTTGCAAAAGCAGCTTCTACGACAGTACCTTTACCCTTACGAGATTGTATTAACAAATGTCCTCCGCATTGTTTAGTGACCATGTCCATAAAAGGTATTCCCATACCTACTTTACGTGTAGTCCGCGTAGTCACAAAGGGATCGCGAATTTTCTGCACCATTTCCTCACTCATACCATGTCCATCATCACTGATACGAAAAACAAAAAATCCATTTTCATTCTCATTTATTTCTATTATTACATTATGAGCTCCTGCCTCTATGGAATTCTGCGCTAAATCAAGGATATGCAAAGACAATTCACGCATGATTGTTATTGATATTTAGCTAAAATAGCCGACAGTTTGTCCGGAGTCAAACGACCATGAGTATCTTCATTAACCTGCATAACCGGTGCTAAACCACAAGCGCCGATACAAGCAACAGTCTCAAGGGTAAAACGCAGATCTTCCGTAGTATGTCCGGCCTTAATTCCAAGCTCTTTTTCGATAGTCTGCAAAATTACTTTACCACCACGTACATGGCAGGCAGTTCCCTGACAAACGCGGATAATATTACGCCCGCGCGGATTAAGGTGAAACTGGGAATAAAAAGTAACAACACCATAAATTTGAGCAATGGGTGTTCCTGTACTGGCAGCAATGTACTCTAAAGCATCTTTGGGCAAATAATTGTACAGAGCCTGTACTTCCTGCAAAATCGGGATCAAAGATCCTTTTTTACCCTGATATCTAGCCAGAATAGCATCAATCTGCACCTTTTCAGGATTTTCTCCGCCGCAGCAACTGCATCTTTTGTCAACCATATTCATAGTACACTCTCCATTTCCCTAAACTTTAATGTACGAATACTACTATAGCAAAAAAAACGTATATAATCAACACTATTTATGATTTTCAAGCATGAATAGTGTATACTTTATACTTTTAGTGTAACTAATATTCAAGATCATTAATAAAATAACCCGGAAACCAACTACGCCCGTCTTTTCCTGCAAGTGCAAGTTTTAATTCTGAAATAGTCGCTTCTTCAATGGTAATTTTATTCTTGGGGCCTTCCAAAAATTCAAGCATTCTGTGAGCATCAGAATTAGTGACATAAGGTAAATTCCCAGATAATCTTTTCAATTTCAGCTGCTCCAACTCTGCTAAACTGTTACGGCTTATCTCTACTCCTTGCAAGCCCATATCATTAGGAATAAATCCCAGCTGTACAAGCAAACTATATGCCGGTCTATCTATATGGGCAGCTAAACACAGCCCGCCAATTTCGTTTACTTTTCGTACAACCTCCTGCGCAGATAGCTGCAATGGTCCTAAAAGCATTCTTTCCTCTTCTGCAACAAAATTATCATCATCATCAACGACAAATTGCGCTCCAAACCGTTCAGGAATGTTTTTGAGGCCACGCATTGAAAAATCGACTATTTTCTGCCACCGCCGCAGCTGTTTCAAATTGTCAAACAAAACCACTATATGCGCTTCTTCCCTGCATTCAACTTCCATTCCCGGGAACACCTTAATACCATAACGTTCACCAGCCTGAATCGCCGCCACAGCATTAGCCGAAGCATTATGGTCAGTAACCGCCAACAGCTGTATACCATATTCAGCAGCCTGCATCACTATATGATGCGGCGTCATTTCGATTTCAGCACACGGGGAAAGCAAGGTATGGACATGAAAATCTCCGATAACGGTTTTCATTTTACATTCCTGATACCAAGTTCATAAAGCTTTCCAATGACATCATAAGCAGGTAAAGATGTAGCCAATATCAAAACGTCGTTCTGTTCTGCTTTTTTCAGGGTATCCTCTTCTATAGGCGCATCGCCTGCCACAATAACTGCCGACAGACCAATCAAAGAAGCTACTGCCGCTATATTCTGATGCCCCTGCATTGTCACCCAAATCATACCGGGAGCCGCCTGCCCCATAACATTACTCAAAAGATCAGAGGCATAGCCACCAATAACATCCACATCCACAGGAACCTCATGTGTCATCAGCTTTAACCCTAAAGTTTCAATAACTTCACGGACTTGCATCGCTTTCACCATCCTCCCGCAGTTCTTCTTCCGGCTCGCTGGCTATAGGTATCTGCTTTGCCAGTTCAAGCATACCATGTGCCAGGCGTTTTACACTGCTCCTTAATTTAAAAATACAGTCAATTTCATTGGCTTTCCCCTGAACGATGTCTTCCGCCAGGCATTGACAGCTTGGTGCTCCGCATGCTCCACAATCAAGCCCCGGCAAAGATCTGAGGACCTCCTCCATCTTTTCAAACTTTTTCATAGCCTCTAAAATATCGTCATCTAATTGCATCATCGGCCGCGGGATTAATTTTTTTACATAGGAAGCCGATTTGGGAAAATCCTCACATATCATACTCTGGGCCATGGTAGCCAGACGATCATCAGGTTCATTCTGCCTCATAATACTCAGCCTTAGCTTCAAATTTTTCTCAGCAACAAATTTATTCTCAGCAGTCAGCGGCCCGCCAATGCAGCCGCCACTGCAGGCAGAACACTCTACATAATCGACATCGCGCATCTTATTCAGGGAAATTTGCTCCAGCACGTCGTACACGTCATTAATACCGTGTACAGCCAGACCGTTTTCAATTCCTGCAGCTTCCAGTTCCCCACCATAACTGCCCCAACTCATACCATAAGAAGATCCAGCAGTCACCTTTTTATCCGGCTGAATCTCTCCGCCCATGATTTTTAATATTTTTCCATAAATCTCTGAAATACTTAAACTGCCGTTGATTTGTGTATGCCGGACATCAACGGACTGCCTGATATTAGCATTTTTAGAAGGGCAAGGTGCAATAAACCAGACACCTATTTCTTCAGACTTTAAGCCGGTACGCTGCATAACTTCATTTTTTACATAAATAGCTGCAGCTTCTGTTGGAGGAAGTACAGGCACTACCTGTTTGATGAGTTCCGGAAATTTGACCTGAATCAGCCTTAAAACCGCCGGACAAGTGCAGGAAATCAAAGGTTTTCTGCCACCGTTATAATTTTTCAGGTAAGCAGCTATTTCCAAAGAAATATATTCAGAAGCTACTGCTACATCAAAAATTTCATCAAATCCCAGTCTATGTAACCCTTCCCAAATAGCCGCCGCACTTGTTTCAGGCGGAAACTGCGCATATAAAGAAGGAGGAGGCAAAGCGATATTATATTTAAATTGTTCAGTTTCTTCCAGTTTATCCGTTTCCGCCACGATAGCATGATAGCCACAACGCCGTAAACACTCGCCGCAGTCAATACAACGTGCTTCTATAAGTTCTGCTTTACCATTGCGGACACGAATGGCCTCGGTCGGACAAGCTTTAACGCACGTTACACAGCCTTGACACTGAGACCGTAAAAGGCGTATGGAATGAAAATATCCTCCAGCCATCGTATCACCCCTCTTATAAGTCTTCACTGATATGTTTGAATTTCATCTTTATATTAGTACCTGAGCCAACTGTCGATTGGATATCAAAATCATCTGAACACTTCATCATATTCGGCAGACCCATACCGGCGCCAAACCCCATTTGTCTTACATGATCCGGTGCTGTAGACCAGCCTTCCTGCATTGCCAGTTTAATGTCAGGGATTCCCGGTCCCTGATCAGCAATATATACAACCGTCTCTTCAGGAAAAATTTCAGCATCAACCTGACCACCGCCGGCATGAATGATTACATTCATCTCAGCTTCATAGGTTCCAATAGCAATACGTCTGATTATATCTGCCGGAACGCCAATTTTCTGCAGCAACCGCTTTAATCCGGCAGAAGCTTCACCAGCCCTGTCAAAATCGTCACCGGCAACATCATAATGCATTTTTACTGATTTAGAATCACTCATTGCTCTTCCGCCTTTCTGGAACAGCCTCTCAAGCCATTACTATAAAGAATCCCGCAGGCTTCAAACAATGTATATTCTGTCGACATAATCGGGAGTTTGTTTTGGGCAGCTTCTTTCAGCATATCTTCTCCGGGCAGTTTCCCTCTTACCAAAATCACACCGCATAAATCAGTCATATCCGCTGTTCTTATAACCTGCATATTAGCCAACCCTGTGCAAAGCAGAGTTTTACATTTTGTAAAGGCTAAGACATCGCTCATAAGGTCAGACCCGCAACAGGTTTCAACCTGCCGACCAAGATATTCTTCACCTACGCAGATTTTAGCGTCTAAAAGTTTTCGCACGTCATTTAAATTCATTCCGCTCCCCCTACGATTCCATATTTCCCTGAATTTATTGTAACTTGCCAAGTTTTTCCTGTAAAGCTAAATCTAAATCTTCCTCTTATGGTTATGCTTTTGTTAATTTTCTGTTAAATTCTGAACAGACCATTATTAAAATTGCAAAAAGCCAAAACAAAAGCCCCATTTGCATATTAAAATAAACATGGTCAGTCAAACCGCCCACTAAAATACCTGCAGACGCCATTAAATAACCTCTGCCAAAACCCTGAAGCCATCTGCTTTTACCAAAACGGGCCAATTCAGCAGCTTTCCAGATAATACAGAACCATAAAAGCAAGAATACTGCCAATCCATGCCAACCCAGTTCTGCCGTAATATTCAGTAATAAATTATGACAATGATACATAATGACGTCAGGATTGTTAAGATAAAAATCATATTCCGGATAAATAAACTGATATCCATACCAGCCAACACCCCACGGATGTTCTTTAATAATAAATAACGTACTTTCCAGATAGGCAAATCTAAGAGCAACAGAAGTATCTTCAGTCCCAAAAATAGAAATTATCCTATGCCATACTGCGCCACGGGCAAACCACATTCCCAAAATACCAATGCCTATGAGCGGCAATAAAGCCCGACGGCAAAAGCATACGCAAAACAACAATAATCCAACAGCTAAAGCAACCCAATTCCCACGTGAATATGTGTAAAGCAAACAAAGCCCGGCTATTAAAATTCCGCTGCCAAGTACCAGCTGCCACATTTTTTCTTTACTTGTACTAAGCAATCCTGTAATCAATGAAATAACCAGTACAAGATATCCGCCCAAAATATTCGGATTGACCAGAGTGGAAATAACACGTGTTTTCAATTCCGGAAAAGCATCATTATCAACCCAGGCCTCAGTAGGTACAACCCCAGTAAAATGCTGTACAATGCCATATACCGAAACAAACAATGACATTCCCAAAAACACACTTATTATTTGCAGAGGCCTGGGCCACTCATGCCACTTGTGCAAATCCAAGTCACTAGCTGCAGATGTTTTTTTATCAACAGCATAATGCAAAATCAGCCAGACCAATAGCGCGTATTGACCGACAACATAAATAAAATTGTAGGTAGACAATACCTCATCAGCTGAATTATGCAGCGACCAATAACCAAGTAATAACAGTAACCATAATAAAATCTGTACAAAACGTGGTAAAACAGGCTTCCTTTTTTCATGGCGCCGCAAAAACGCAACAATAAAGCCACTGAAGCCAGTGACTGCCACCATTGCCGAAGAAACTTCCTGCTGCAGCGGGATAACAGCTATTGTCGCCAACAACAGCCAATATACATATTTTTCTAAATTGGCATATTTTACGGCTGCAGCAGTCATCAATGACACCCAGCTTTCGCTTTCAAAAGCATATTCTTAAAATTCCCTACCAAATAAAGGGAACCGCATACACATATTACACTGTCTGCATCAGCTCCGGTTACAGCGGCTTCATACGCAGATGCCAAACTGTTCATAGCTTCAGCCTGATTTCCAATAAGGCTGGCCAATTCTTCAGCAGATGCTGCTCTGCCACCTTCGTCTGCCTTTACCGTATAAACTGTATCCATAGGTCTGAAAAGCTTCCCTATGACGCTTTTCATATCCTTATCACCCATCATCCCAAAAACAAACGTCCTTTTCTGCTGCGGATAATATTTATCGAGAGCATTTCTTAAAGCATCTGCTCCAGCCGGGTTATGAGCTCCATCCAAAATCACGTCAGGATTTTGAGAAATACGCTCTAGTCTGCCTGGCCAAATAGTGTTAGCAACACCAATATGCAAAGCTAATTCATTGATCCTGTCATCCTGTTTGGAGACAAGTTTAGCAGCAACTACAGCTAAAGATGTATTCGCTATTTGATGTTCGCCAGGCAAATTAATATTGTAGTCAGAACTATAATACTCACCTGCATGCAAAGTAAAAGTCTGCCCCTCCATAGTGCTTTTCACTTCTGTGCCCCAAAAAGCACTGCCATAAATATACAATTTGGACTGCTTGAACATCGCGACAGCTTTAATCGGTCCCAATGCATCATCTCCATCTGCGGCCGTTACTACCGGAACATTTTCCTTAATAATTCCTGCTTTCTGCATCGCAATCCGTTCTACAGTCGCACCGCAGCGATCAGTGTGATCCAAACTGACATTAGTAATAACAGAAACTACCGGAATGATAACATTAGTTGAATCCCAAAGTCCCCCCATGCCAACTTCAATGACTGCATAATCTACATTTTCCAAAGCAAAATACATAAAAGCAGCAGCAGTCAAAACCTCAAACTGTGTCGGCTGCTCACAAATGCCCTTTGCCACCACACTGTCTGCCGCCTTTTTCACAATAGTAATCAGAACTGCAAAACTATAATCATCAATATCCTGCCCGTTGATAACAAGTCTTTCATTATACTTTACCAAATGCGGTGACGTAAATTTACCTGTTTTCAAATCAGCAGCAAGCAAAATATTCGCTATCATACTGCTGACAGAACCTTTGCCATTTGTTCCTGTAACATGAATGGTCTTTATTTTTCTTTCAGGATTCCCTAATTCCCGCAATAATCCTTCAATACGTTCCATTCCCAAACGAATGCCAAATTTCCCCAAACTATCCAGATATGCCAATGTCTCCTGATAATTCATTTTAACCTCCAATTAATTACGACAGTAAAAACACAAAAAGCGGCGCGGAGTATCCGCGCCGCTTCGGCTGTTACTTTAAAGTTGCCAAATAAGTCAGACGTTCTTTCACGGCTTCCATTTTACCGCTCAGTTCCTCTGCTTTAGCCTTTTCCTTTTCAACTACATCAGCCGGAGCCTTTGCCAAAAAGCCTGCATTATTTAGCTTACCGGTAACACGTTTGATTTCTTTATCCATACTTTCCAGTTCTTTATTAAGACGCTGGGTTTCTTTTTCTACATCGATCAATCCTGCCAGAGGCAAATATACCTCGATTCCGGCAATAACAGCGGCCATAGCATTTTCAGGCTTGCCAGCCCCAATATCATCAATTATAAGCTCATCGATACTGCCCATCAAATTGATATAATTTTTATTGGCTTCAACGATCTCACGCAGTTCTGCATTCACTAACAAAATAGCCGGCACCTTTTTGCCTGGAGCAGCATTGACTTCCGCACGCATATTACGAATAGCTTTAATGCTTTCCATAATTGCCGTCATACCAGTTTCTGCTTTATCATCAAACAATCTCTCATCAACAATAGGCCACGGTGCAATCATGATACTGTTACTTTCGTGCGGCAGACACTGATAGATTTCTTCAGTGATAAACGGCATGTACGGATGCAGTAACTTCATAGCCGATGTCAGCACCTCTGCCAGGACATGCTGTGCCGTAGCTCTTGCCTCAGGATCTTCCTTATTATAAAGCCGCGGCTTAGCCAGTTCAATGTACCAGTCACAAACTTCACTCCAGATAAAATCATAAATAAGACGCCCTGCTTCACCCAGCTCAAATCGGCCCAAAAGTTCAGTAACATCTTTAACCGTATGCTGCAGCCGCGAAAGTATCCATTGATCAGCAAGTGTATATGGAGCCTGCTTGGCTTCTGCATCATAACCTTCCATATTCATCAAAGCAAAACGTGATGCGTTCCAGATCTTATTAGCAAAATTGCGTGTTGCTTCTACGCGTTCCCAGTAAAAACGCATATCATTACCAGGAGTATTGCCTGTGATCAGCATAAACCTTAAAGTATCAGCGCCGTACTTTTCAATAACTTCCAGCGGATCGATACCATTGCCGAGTGATTTACTCATTTTACGTCCCTGGCTGTCACGCACTAAACCATGAATAAAGACTTTATCAAAAGGAATATCCTTCATAAACTCCATACCCATAATCAGCATTCTCGCAACCCAGAAGAAAATGATATCATAACCTGTCACCAAAACACTGGTTGGATAAAATTGCTTTAACAAATCTGTTTTTTCAGGCCAGCCCATAGTAGAGAACGGCCATAAAGCTGAACTGAACCATGTGTCCAAAGCATCTTCATCCTGATGTACCGCACCACCGCATTTCGGACATTTATCAATATCAACGCGCGATGCAATAACTTCGCCGCAAGCATCACAATACCACACAGGAATCCGGTGCCCCCACCAAATCTGACGGGAAATACACCAATCACGAATGTTTTCCATCCAGCCGGTATAAGTTTTGGTAAACCGTTCTGGAACAAACTGTGTTCTGCCGTCTTCAACACAATCTACAGCCGCCTTTACCAACGGCTCCATTTTTACAAACCACTGTTTGGAAACCAACGGCTCTATTACACTGCGACAGCGCTGACAATGGCCTACAGCATGATTATGCTCTTCTATTTTTACTAAGTAACCTTTTTCCTGCAGTTCGTGTACCAGATTTTTACGACATTCATAACGTTCCTGGCCTGCAAATTTGCCGGCCTCTTCAGTCATATAGCCATCCATACCGATAACTACGATACTCTCTAAATTATGACGCATACCCATTTCAAAATCATTAGGATCATGAGCAGGAGTAATTTTTACAGCACCTGTACCAAATTCTAAATCGACATAACTGTCAGCAATAATGGGGATCTGACGTTCGGTTAAGGGCAGCTGCAGCATTTTACCGACCAGATGACCATAGCGCGGATCTTCAGGATTGACTGCAACAGCAGTATCACCCAGCATCGTTTCAGGCCGTGTAGTGGCTATCGTAAGATAAGTTTCCATCTCACCAACAACAGGATAGCGGACATACCACAAATTTCCGGCATCATCTTCATGTTCAACTTCAATATCACTTAAAGCAGTATTGCAGTTAACACACCAGTTAGTAATACGGCTGCCCTGATAAATAAGCCCTTTTTCGTACAAAGAAACAAAAACCTCACGAACTGCCTGTGAACAGCCCTCATCCATAGTGAAACGTTTGCGTTCCCAGTCGCAGGAAACACCCAGGCTTTTTAACTGCTCGATGATACGGTCACCATATTTATCTTTCCATTCCCAGACACGTTTAATAAATTCTTCACGGCCCAAGTCATACCTGGTCTTTCCTTCTTCTTTTTTTAAAACTTCCTCTACTTTGATCTGAGTAGCCAACCCCGCATGATCATAACCGGGCATCCATAAAGTATTATCGCCCATCATCCTATGCCAGCGGATCAAAATATCCTGTAAAGTATTATCTAACGCATGTCCCATATGCAGCTGACCGGTAATATTCGGTGGGGGGATAACAATACTGAACGGCTTTTTATCTGCTTCTACCTCAGCATGGAAATAACGGTGTTCTTCCCAATATTTATACCATTTTTTCTCGACCGAAGCCGGATCATAAACTTTAGGAATATTGTGTTCTTCTGCCATTTTACTGCCTCCTAAAAATAAATAAAGTCCTGTTCCAAATTAAGAACAGGACGAAAAACTCCGCGGTACCACCTATTTTCCCAGACTTAAATCAAAGTTTAGTCCGGACACTTGAAACGCGTAACGTGCGCTAACGGATAAACCTACTTTGATTTCAGCCTACCGACTCACGGACGACTTCAAAGCCATAAAGCTAGGTACGTTGCAGCCTGGCATACCCTCTCTGTGAGCTCTGTACTTTTACTACTTCCGGTCATCGTCATTTTAAATATAAATTTAGGTAGCTATAATATTATCAATTGCCGCTCACAGTGTCAAGCATTTCTTCTCGAATCAGCTATTTGTAAAAACAAAATTCTATTATTACTCAGAAACGCCAGCCTGAGACAGCTCAGGGTTTTCAATACCTTCGATGCCGCCTATGTTGCCACGCAGAACGGCCCCCGGCTCAACAACTAAACTTCCCGCTTTAATATCACCGTTTAAAACTCCAGAGGCTAAAATCTCTAAAGTGCCGCGGGCCACTATATTACCTGTAACATTCCCGGCCACAGTAACATTTTCCCCAAAAATATTCGCTTCTATCACACCGTTGGGCCCGATTAAAACATCGTTCTCCGAAACAATAATGCCTTTAAAGTGGCCATCAATACGCGATGCGCCCTTAGTCTGCAAATTGCCGCACAGGATCGAATTTCTTCCAAGCAAAAACTCAAATTCTTCCAAAGGCAAGGTGCTGACTGCTACTACATCTTTTTTATTTTTCCCAAACATAGTTTTCTCCTTTTATTATCTTACTAATTCCAACGGATCTGTTGTCTGCCCGTTGACCAACACTTCAAAATGCACATGCGGCCCAGTACTATACCCGCTGCTGCCAACATAACCGATGACATCACCTTTACTTACGCTTTGCCCTGCCTGAACTGCCAATTTACTCATATGACCATAAGCTGTTTCGTAACCATATCCATGCTGAATCCTTACATAACGGCCATAACCGGACACCCAGCCAGCCTCTTCAATAGTGCCAGACGCGCTGGCATAAACCGGAGCTCCATAGTCATTGGCAATATCAACTCCCGGATGCCAGTCATAAGAACGATTACCGAAAGGATCGCTGCGTCCGCCAAAATATGAAGTAATAGTACCTCCATTAGTTGGCCAAAGTGTCGGCAGCGCTGCTTTGCGCTGGTTCAACTCGCGTAATCTACTAAGCAAATCATTCAACGTAGCTTTTCTATCTTTGACCTTTTCCTGCAGCACCTTGTTCTGCGCAGCATAGATATCAACAGCTTCTACTTTAGCCGCCTGAGGTCCGCCTTGTCCAAGATACTGACTGCGGTCGATCCCGGAACGTGAAGGCTGCACTGCGCCTTCACCAAGCTCTCGCCGAACCTCCTCTTCCAGTTTGGAAAGCTCTGCCATTTCTTTTTCAATAGCTTCATTTTCCTGCAAAAGCTGACCTATTTTCTGTTCCTGAACAGCTTTTTCACTCCTGTAGGTCAACAGTTCCTGTTGATCCTGATGTGCCTTGTACAAAATATGCGAAGACTGAAAAAGAACACCTGCACCAAGTAAACAGAGCAAACCGCAAACAATACCAACCTTTTTCAGCAGGCTGAGGCGAAAATGGATACTCCTGGGTTCGTGCCCTTTATGAGGTATCAACATAATCGTATATACTGAATCAGACTCTTTTCTTTGTCTCTTTATCGGTTCCAATATTCTGCGCTCCTTTGATCCCTGACAACTTCAAACTTTTAAACTCAAACATATATTATTTTCTCACATCAGCCATAAAAATACTATACCTTTAAAATTTTTTTATATAAAAACGCTATAAAAAATTCAGTAAACATGCCATTGCCAACACATCCGCCATATTTGTGAACAATATGAAAAATAAAAACGCAGGCAAAAGCCTGCGTTTTTAAAGTAAACATCAAACTACAGCACAGTCATTACATTCTGCTGCCGATCTGGTATATCAGCAAAGCCATGCAATATGCCAAGCCTGTTTGATATAGGAGGGCAAAGAAAGTCCAATGCCAGCTGCCCATCTCGCGCCTGATCGCGCCAATAGCAGCAAAACACGGAGATGCCAGCAATGTAAAAATCATAAATGCATACGCACTGGCAGGCGTGAACATGCTTTGAATAGTGGTAATCAAAGTAGGATCTTCTTCGGTAGCTTCAGCAACTCCAGCCAAGATACCAAATGTAGAAACAACTACTTCTTTAGCTAAGAAGCCCGTAATTGCTGCGAAAGCAGTCTGCCAGCTGTCAAAGCCAAGTGGAGCAAACACAGGTGCCAGATAATGACCGATAACAGCCATCATACTGTCCTGAGCATCAACCATTTCAAACGAAAAATCAAAGGATTGCAATAACCACACCAATCCAGAGGCCAGGAAAATTATCGTGCCGGCTTTAACAATAAAACCGCGGGCACGTTCCCAAGTATGAATAAGAATATCTTTTGCCCGCGGCCAGTGATATGCAGGCAATTCCATAACAAAGTTCGCCGGTTCACCGGCAAAAGCCTTGGTTTTTTTCAACAGAATACCTGAAACTACAACCATCACTATACCCCAGAGATACATCGAAGGACCGACCCAAGACTGCTCTGGAAAAAAAGCTGCCGCAAACAAAGCAAACACCGGAAGTTTAGCATTACAAGGAATAAACGGCGTCAGCATAATCGTCAGTTTACGATCACGTTCATTTTCAATCGTACGTGCTGCCATGATACCGGGAACACTGCAGCCGGTACCGATCAACATCGGAATAAACGACTTGCCTGAAAGCCCGAATTGCCTGAAAATACGATCCATAATAAAAGCAACACGTGCCATATAGCCACATTCTTCCAGGAAAGACAAAAATAAGAACAAAAGGCAAATCTGCGGTACAAAGCCAAGTACGGCGCCAACACCGCCAATGATTCCATCAAGTACGAGCCCTGACATAACTTCAGAAGCGCCAGCTGCTTCCAGCAAAGCACCTGCGTATTCACTGATGCCTTCAAATAATTCTTCCATCCAGCCGATAGTTTCATCGCCCAAGGTCTGGATACAAATATAATAAACAGCCCACATGATGCCTAAAAATATAGGTAATCCCAAAACACGGTTAGTTACAATACGATCTATTTTTTCTGAAACAGTATTTGCATAATCAACATTGGCACTTTTATAACAGCTGCGCAGCATTGAGTCTATTTTCTGATAACGTCCGGAAGCGATGATACTTGCCGCATCATCATCAGCCTGCTGTTCAAAACGGGTAATCAAGACCTCTAGTTTGTCAAACACACCTTGAGATAATTTCAGTTTTTCAAGCAGCTGCCCATCACGTTCCAATACCTTGACTAATTGCCAGCGGCGTTCTATATGCGGCATAGGCGCTACCATTTCGCCAATTTCCTGCAATACGCGTTCAACTTCTTCTGAAAAGCTGTTGGGGTCTTTTCTGTCACATTGTGTTTGAGCAATCTGCACCGCCCTTGCCACGAGCTGTTCCACACCTTCACCGCTGGTAGCTGTAATCGGCACAACCGGGCACCCTAACTCTTTAGAGAGCAGCTCCGTGTCCAGTACATCACCGTTAGCTCTGACAAGATCCATCATATTGAGCGCAACTACAACTTTACAGCCCATTTCCAAAAGCTGCATCGTTAAATACAGATTACGTTCCAGGTTCGATCCATCAACTATATTAACTATAACATCAGGATTTTCTTCCAAAAGATAATTACGGGTTATTACTTCCTCCGGAGAATACGGAGATAAAGAATAAATACCCGGCAGATCCATGACCTCAAAGCCATCATGTTTTTTAAGTTTGCCGCCCTTACGTTCAACGGTTACACCAGGCCAGTTTCCAACGTATTGTTTACTGCCTGTAAGATTATTAAATAGTGTGGTTTTACCGCTGTTTGGATTGCCCACTAGTGCTAATGTCTTACTCAAAATAGTCCCTCCTCGAATCAACTTTCACTAACTTTAAATCAAAATTTATTCCACCAGAATGTTCTGCGCATCTGCTTTGCGCAGCGAAAGCTCATAGCTGCGTACAGTTACTTCTAATGGATCTCCCAGTGGCGCGACTCTTCTGACGGTCACCGGTGTCCCCTTTGTCAAACCCATATCAACAATTCTGCGTTTCAAAGGTCCGGTGGCACAAACTTTTTTGATAGTTACGGTAGAACCGATAGGAACTTCTTTTAATGTCATCATACTTTTGCCCTCCTCACATTAGCTTACGCTAACTAGCCCACTTTTAAAAAGTTAGCTTTCGCTAACCTCTTAAAGTTTACTACTGCTAACTTATTTTGTCAACAACAATTTATTGCTTCTGATATTTTCACAATATTTCAACAAAATTATTTACCTGTACAATGATTTTATTATCCCTTTAAACTTTTAAATTTAAAGTTTTTTCAAAAAATCAGGACAGCATGTTTTAATCTGCTGTCCTTATAATGATTGAATAATAATATTTATATTTTTTTATACAAAATACGAATGGAATTCAAAACGCAGAGTATGGAAACACCAGTGTCGGCGAAGACAGCCGCCCACATAGACGCATAGCCTGCCAACCCAGCAGCCATGATAATAATCTTAATTGCCAAAGCAAAAAATACATTCTGCCAGGCAATTCTGGTTGTTTCCTTCGCTAGGGCAATTGCCTGAGGAATAGCCTGCATTTCCGAGTTCATAAATACAACATCTGCTGCCTCAATAGCAGCATCAGCACCACTGCCCATGGCAGCGCCAACATCGGCGCCTGCTAAAACGGGAGCGTCATTTATACCATCACCGACAAACATCACTCCACCATATTGTTTGCGTAAGCGGCCCAACTCATTGAGTTTATCCTGCGGCAGAAGCTTAGCTCTTACTTCGTCAATTCCAGCAGCACGTGCCACTGCCTGTGCGCTTTCTGCCGCATCACCTGTAAGCATGGCTGTAGTTAAATTCATCTTTTTAAGGGAGGTAACAGCAGCTACCGCATCCTCTTTCAATGTATCATCAATAATTATTTGTCCTAAATACTTTCCGGCTCTGGCAACCAGCACTTCCGTACCATAATTATCTTCTTCCCTAACAGAAAAATCAATTTCAAAACGTTCTAACAATTTTTTATTGCCACACAAAATTTTTCCATCTGAAACCTCGACAACTAATCCTTCACCGGCAATTTCTTCAAATGTTTGCGGCCGTTCGAGTTTCAACTCACGTTCTTTGGCCGCATTTACTATACTTGTAGCAATCGGATGACTGGAAACAAGTTCTGCGGAGGCACAAAGCTTCAACAGCTCATCTTCTTCCATGCCACTTACCGGAACCAGCTTTTGAACAACAAAATTCCCTTTGGTCACAGTACCTGTTTTATCCATAACCACTGCTTTAACATTTTTCAGGGCTTCTATTGTAACGCCGCCCTTAAAAAGAATTCCATATTTCGAGCCGGCTCCAATGCCTGAAAAAAACGCCAAAGGCACGCTCAGCACCAGTGCACATGGGCAGCTGATAACCAGAAATGTTAAGGCTGTATAAGTCCAATATTCCCAATTTCCTGTTATAAAGCCGGGTATCACAGCAGTTAAAACAGCTACTGCCACAACAAACGGAGTATAGATACGCGCAAAACGTGTTATAAACCTGTCTAACTGTGGTTTGCTGGCAGCAGCATTTTCTACAGAGTCTAAAATTTTGGTGACCATAGATTCAGCCAGGACTTTTTCTACTCTGATTTTCAGCATCCCTGACGTATTAATACAACCAGAAATAACTTCATCGCCAAAACTGCGTTTTACCGGCACAGGTTCTCCTGTCACCGGAGAAGTATCAAGCAGGCTTTCACCTTCTATAACTACTCCATCCAAAGGAATACGATCACCGGCACGTACCAGTAAAATGTCACCAACATTGGCTTCCTCTGCCGGGATAACACGCACATCTTCACCAATCAGCAAATTAACTACTTCCGGACGCATATCGACAGCTTCCATAATCTGACCACGACTTTTTTCAACCGCACGATGCTCAAAATATTCTCCGATACGATAAAACAGCATAACTCCAACAGCTTCTTCATATTGATTGATAGCAAAAGCACCTAAAGTAGCTACTGTCATCAGGAAGTTTTCATCAAAAACCTGTCCCTTCGTACTATTTTTTAAAGCGGTTAAAACAATCCTTCCGCCCAAGAGAATATATGCGGCAACAAGACAGTAAATATGATAAGCTTCCGGCACGAGTCCGGTAATTTCGCTGATTATAAACAAAATTCCGCCAAACACTATTTCTGCCAGTGAACGCTGTTCATCCGACATTGAAAGTATTCCACCGCTTTTTTTACGCTGATTAATATTTTCAGCCAATACCGGCTTGCCTATACGTTCAACTACTTTTACACCTGCTTCGATCGTACTGCAAATTGCCTGGACCTGTGGCAGCAATTGTGCGTGATTCTTCGCTGTCAGCCGCAGTTGTTTCGTAGCATAAGTTATCGTTGCAGCAGAAACATCCGGCAAATCATTGATAGCCTTCTCCATTTTTGCGGCACAATTGGCACAGCCCAGGTTCTCTAACAGGTATACCTTGCTTTCAAAGTTGAACGGCATCATCCCACTGCGTGGCACAACTTCTACATCCGATTCTATAGAAGCACAGATTTCACGAATGGCCGGCAGCAATACCTCGTGATTTTTGGCCGATAGACGCAGCTGTTTTGTTACAAAACTTACTGAAGCATATTCTACTCCAGGCAATTCTTTAATCTTATATTCCATTTTGGCGGCACAGTTGGCACAACCCAGATTTTTTAAAGCATAAACTCGTTTTATACAATCAGCATCAGGCATTCTGCAGATACAATTTTCCAAGCTTTCACCACAAACATCGCAATATTCCTCATGTGGATGGCAGAGCTCACATTGACAGTCATCTGCATGCCCGGGCACATGATGATCATGCCCACAGCCACAGGCTGCATCATGGTCATGGCCGCTTTCATCTTCGTGATGATGATCATGTCCGCAGCCCTGACTGTTATGTTCATGTAAATTTTCTAAAGCATGCTGTGTTTTGCTCATTTTCCAGCCTCCTTACTTTTACTGTAATCTTATTATAACACATGAGCAAATATTCATATATAGTTTTTTGAAAAATTTTACAAAACTTTTGAGAAAAATAATACAGGCAGCTTCCATTCATTTAATATGGAAACTGCCTGTTAAAATAGCCTTAATCTTTCTCAAAATACCTGCTTCAGTTACTGCAAATTTAGAAGGTTACCTGTAAACGATTCCAAATAATCTGAGAATCACGTCCGCTTTCTTTACCTTCCAAATCATAGTAATCCAAATTATAAACCATATTCTTGGCCAAAGTATAATTTATACCAACACCATAACCTTTAAAGCCTTCTTTAGTGAAGTATCCCCAGTCACCAGCTTTCATCGTATGAGCAATAAATGTACCTGCCCCCTGATCATAATAATTTCCCCAAAGTCCCCAGGTCCCCTGTTTGGCGGCCTTGGCACCCTTATAAGCAGCACTGATGACAAAGCCGTCCGTATCAGCACCTTTTTCAACAGCTTTATCAGAAATATCAGAATTAAGATACATCGCCCCTAAAATAAAGTCACCAAAATTATAATTTGCCCCTGCATTCCAGACCGCGTTATTAGAAATTTTCGTAAACCCGGCATCTAAATCTTCAAATCTATCATAACCGGCAGCTAAATCCAAGCGGCCGATTTTACCAGATAAACTGGCGCCATAGGCCTTATCTGCCATATAACCGGAATCTTTTTCAGTAATTTGCCCCCAATAGCCGCTAATTTTTACATTTTTACCATATGTTAACTGAATAACTTCTGCAGTATCGTCATAAAGGTTGCCATTAGCTAAAAATACTGGCGCTTTCCCTGCCATAACATTAAATCCACCCAATTTACCTGTAACATAGGCTTGATTGAGTTTGGTATCTTCATCACCGGAATCATTAGCAAGATTCTGGTCATTTTGAATACGGGCCGTATAAGTCCAGTCTTCATTTACACTGCCATTTACAAATAAACGAGTGCGCAGACGATTTTTTGCAACACTGCCTTTGTCTTTCTTAAAATCTCCGTCACGCCCTGCATATTCATAACGGATTTGTCCTGTAATCTTCACATTATCCGCTTTTTTCTCTAAAGCTGCTACGCGTACTCCCAAGCTGTCCAGTTCATCGGCAAATTCTACAGCCAGGCGGTCAACATTAGCGCCTTTAGCCATAGCTTTTGCTACAATTTGTGCCATTTCATAACGTGTCATCAGACGTTCGCCGCCAAAATTACCATCGCCATAACCATCAATAATTCCGGCTGCCGCCAGTCTGTTAACGGCATCATAAGCCCAATGCCCGGCCGGAACATCAGAAAAAGGATTAGCGGCATACACTGAAGCAGTCACTCCCAGCACCATTGCCATAGCAAGCACCAAAGTTTTTTTCATCATAATCAACTCCTAAAAAATATATATGCTAAGCACACTTTTACCGATTTTATATTTTTAAAAGCGTACTTATTTGGCTGTGTTTAAATATGAATAAATAAGTATTTATTCATCAAAAAATATTTTTATATTGCAGCACCCATTAAGACTGCTGCAATATACTAAAAAATTATTTAACAAAATGACAGGCTGCAAAATGACCTTTCTTAATTTCTTGCAATTGTGGTTTTTCGCTTCTGCAAATTTCCTGGCAATACTCGCAGCGGCTCTGAAATGGGCACCCCAGCGGCAAAGCCAATGGACTCGGAATATCGCCTTCTAACGGCTGAATTTTTTCTCCAGGTTTGAAATCCACTTTAAAGATAGATTTTATCAAAGCTTTAGTATAAGGATGGACACCATTAACAGACAAACGACCTTTTTCCAATAATTCTACTACATTACCAAGATACATGACCGCGACCTGATGGCTCATCAAATCAACCAGACCAATATCATGACAGATAAAAAGATATGTAATATCTTTTTCCCGCTGCAGCCGTACCAGCAATTCACAAATTTTTTCCTGTACAGAAACATCCAGCGCTGAAGTGGCTTCATCGCAGACAATAATCTGCGGTTCCAGAGAAAGTGCCCTGGCTATACCCAAACGCTGACGCTGACCTCCGCTCATACTATGAGGAAAACGGTCTTTGAATTCCACTGGCAGCTCCACCATTTGTAATAACTCTGCAGCTTTTGCGTCAACTTCAGAATTTTTCAGTAACCCAAAATTCAATAAAGGCTCACATAAAATATCTTTTACCCGCATTTTCGGATTAAAAGCCGCTGTAGGATCCTGAAAAACCATTTGTATTTTTCGGCGGTTCTGGCGAAGCGCTTCTCCCTCCAATTTCAAAATGTTCTGTCCTTCAAATATTACTTCGCCCTCTGTCGCCGGATGGATCTGTAAAATAGTTCTGACCAAAGTACTTTTGCCGCAGCCGCTTTCACCAATAATGCCAAGAGTCTGTCCCTTGTAAGCATTTAAATTTACTTTATCACAGGCAGTGAGAACCTTGCCGCCATCTACCTGAAACTTTTTCGTCAGATTTTTTACTTCCAATACTATTTCTGGCGGTAATGCAACTCCATCACGGTCGCAGTTACAGTTCTCATGCGGGTGTAATTTTACGTTCTCAGGCATAATAACGCTTACCTCCCACAACCGGAACAGCCGCCAGCAGTTCCTTAGTATATTCATGCTGTGGATCGCCGATAATCTCTTCCCGCAGTCCGCTCTCCACAACCATACCATTCTGCATCACAACGATTTTATTTGACATATACGAAGCTACACCCAAATTATGAGTAACTATGATCACCGCGGCATTGTATTCGTCACGAACATCAACGATCTGCCTGATGATCTGCGCCTGCGTTGTGACATCAAGCGCGCTTGTAGGCTCATCAGCCAAAAGCAGTTTCGGGCTGAAGGTCATCGCCAAAGCTATACCTACACGCTGGCGCATCCCCCCTGATAATTCGAACGGATAACTGCGCATTACATTGTCAGGATTGGGCATCCTTACATCATCAAGCATCTTAATAGCCAGATCATAAGCTTCCCGTCTGGAAATCTGCGGCGCATGAGTCAGAATATAATCAATAAACTGTTCGCCGATACGGCGAATAGGGTTGATCATATTACCGCTGTCCTGAAAAATCATAGAAATCTCAGTCCCACACATTTCACGCCATTGCTGCGGCGTATTATCCAGCAGGTTTCTGCCGTCAAAAATGATATTGCCGCCGCTTACATGTCCATTACCCGGCAAACAGCCCATAATAGCACGTATCACCGTTGTTTTACCGCTGCCGCTCTCGCCAACGATAGATAAAATCTCACCCTTTTTCAATTCTATATTGGCACCAGTTACGGTAGCCTTGCTGCCGTAACTGATATCCAAATCTGTAACTTTTAAAAGCATTACAGTGTCCCTTCTTCCCACAGATTATTTCTGGGCAGGCTTGATCTCCTTCGTCAGCCAGTAATAATCACACGGTAAAATTTCTGCATTGGCAATAGAATTATTACTGATCATATTTGTCTGCGGATAACCAAAAATAATCGTTGCCGCATCATCAAGAATAATTTTCTGCATATCGATTACTAATTGACGACGTTTCGCCGGGTCAAATTCTACTGCCAGCTTATCGCTCAGAGCATCATAGGCAGGATTGCTGTAACCGCTGCCGTTCTGCGGATTATTACCGTTAACATTTGTTTTCCAGTACTGATTGATAAAGACCTCGGGGTCGCCTGCCTGCAGAGTAAGAATATTGGAAATCAGCAAGTCATATTCACCTCGCACACCAATCCCGTCCAAAACATTGTAATCAACATTTTTCAGGTTAACCTTGATACCAACCTTTTTAGCATCGGACTGGGTAGCTTCAGCAAACAAAGGCAATTCTGCGCGACCGCTGTAGAAAATAAAGTCCATCTCCAGATTTTTACCTTCTTTATCAACATAGCCATCGCCATTGGTATCTTTCCAGCCAGCCTCTTCCAACAGTTTCTTAGCACGTTCTACATTATAGGTATTAGGATCTTTTAACTGATCAAATCCATAATCGACAGAAGGCGGCATCAACGGTCCGCCAGAAGTAAATGTGTCCTTCAGTAAAACCTTACAGTAGGTTTCACGGTCCAAAGATGACAGCAACGCTTCTCGAACACGTTTATCATACATCGGCTTGCCTTCCTTAACGTTCATACGTGCCAATACGTCACGCAGGGAAGCAATAGCACTGATATTGTACTTATCTTTGTTGCTGAACAACGACATGTCGCCTGGAGCAATATTGATTGCCATATCAATCTCACCGGACTGCAGGGCCATAGCGCGTGTATTGGGATCATCAATAGTCGGGATCTCAACATGCTTAAACGGTACTTCGCCATCCCAGTAATTAGGATTAGCATCCATAACAGCTTTAGCTTTACTGTACGTATTGACCATATATGGACCGGTACAGATAGGCCCTTGCTTAGCATAATCACGGTCAGTTACACTGGTGTCAATAATAATAAAAAGCGGATCACCAAGCATTCCCGGTAATGTAGCAACAGGAGTGTGAGTTTTGATCATCAACGTCTGCCCGTCAGCACTGATATTGTCATATTCAAACATTGCTCTGGCACGGGCGGCTTTTTCAAAAGTACGTTCAATAGATTTTTTTACAGCCTCTGCAGTTACTTTGTTACCGTTTGAAAATTTTGCTTTATCATTGATTTTAAAAGTCCAGGTAAGCTTATCGTCACTGACCTGCCAATTTTCTGCCAGCCACGGAGTAGAATTCATTTTTTCATCAAATTTTACCAGACATTCACCTAAGCCGTAACGCATAACAATCCAGCCAAAGTAGTTATCTGTTGGTTCCAGACTGTCGGCAAAATTAGTAACGCCAAATTTCAAAGTGTCTTTGGCTGCCGCAG
>ENA-OPRR01000496-OPRR01000496.1-human-gut-metagenome-genome-assembly--contig:-NODE-496-length-40299-cov-5.899811_pt1 | contig 40299 bp, 29 predicted proteins | sample MGYA00241796_ERZ501883 | MGnify/ENA primary metagenome ERZ501883 (study PRJEB25962, sample SAMEA2042406) | human gut metagenome | biome: human gut; feature: human-associated habitat; material: faeces...
ATGCAGATTACACGCCAACGTGTGCGTCCGGCAATGGACGTCAACACGACCGAAACCTGCCCTACTTGCTTCGGCAAAGGCACTATCAAGTCGTCCATTCTTTTTACGGACACTTTGGAGAGTAAAATTGATTACCTGGTCAATAAACTGAAGGTTAAGAAATTCTCGTTACACGTCCATCCGTATGTTGCCGCCTACATCAATCAGGGACTCGTTTCTCTGAAACGGAAATGGCAGATGAAATACGGATTCGGTATTAAGGTTATTCCAAGTCAGAAACTCGCTTTCCTACAATATGTATTCTACGATACACATGGAGAGGAAATCGATATGAAGGAAGAAATCGAAATCAAATAGACAGAGAAACGGCGCCTCGTTGCAACGAGACGCCGTTTTGTTATTGAAACTATATAGAAAGCAATGCCGGAAGCTCCGATAAACGGGTAATAAAAGGTATACCGACTTCTCCTGTTCTGCCTTCCGGACAACCTTGAACAACCTGACAACCAAGAGACAATCCCGGTTGAATGTCATTTTTCATCGAGTCACCGACAACCAGCACTTCTTCATAGGCAAATCCGGCACGGTCAATTGCCCGTTTCCACAAGGAAGGATCAGGCTTACGTACACCTTCAAGCGTCGAATCTGTGATAGAGTGAAAATAAGATACAATTCCCAAATCCGTTACAATCTTCTTAAGATTTCCATAATAATTGGAAACAAGCAACAGGGTGTATGAGCGATGTAACTCATCAAGTACAGTACGGGATGCGACCACATAATCCGATGAATAATCCGTCACAAGGCGGGCTGCTTTTAAAGGCAAACTCTTCCTATTCTCCGGTGTATCCGGCAAAACGCCACGTTCTATCAGACTTTTAAACTGTAAGTCGGTCTTAAATGCCTGCGTCTCAAGCAGGGAATGTTCGGGCTTTACTAGTTGCAATTGCTCCATCATCCGCTCCGCATACACATACGAATCTCGAAAATTTTCTTTTGTCAAAGGAAGATTCAACTTCATCGTATAAAGATGAATGTAAATATCCATCCAATGCAAAAAAGGCGAGTCAAGCGTTCCGCCAAAATCAAAAGCAACCGCTTTTATCTTATCTTTATCTATCATTTTTTATTTCCTATCTTCATTAATGCAAGACCTATCACAATCCAGAATAATTCGCGAACACGGGTGATCAGTGCTGTATATACACCATAGGCTCCCGACAGAGACAAACCACCTACCGCCAAAGCAAATCCACCTTCACGGCCTCCTAACTGCATAGGCAAGAAAAACAACAAATTGGCCAGTAAGGAAGAGAATGCCAAAATCAAAACGCAACTCACAAAACTGACATTAGTAGTAAGCACATTCAATATAAGCCATACTTCCATACAACTAACAACGCGTGCGAGATATTCCAAAAACAACGCACTATAAAATGTACTTTTCTTTTGACGATGTAACAAGGCAATCTGGCTATCTATATTTTCCAGTTTCGCCTTATGAGTCTCCGAGAAACGGATAACCCATTTCTTCAGAAACGGTATTTTACTTCCCAAATGGACACAAGCCACTGCCATCCCATGACGGTATCCCTTCACAAACAGGATACTCAACAGCAAACAGAAAACCGTTACCAATCCCAGCACAATCCCCATTTCCCAACTGACAGGATAGAACACCGCATAAATTACGACAGCGCTCAACCATAAACAGAAATGCGAGAAAATGTGCATCATTACATAAAGGATGACCGATGAAGTAGCACGTTCCACTCCTACGTAGGGAGTAAGTTCCATGATACGATAAGGTTCCCCTCCCATCAGTCCCACCGGAGTAACATAGTTGATAGCAAATCCGGAGACCGTAAATTTATATAACTTAGAGAAAGTCAATGAAGATACTTTTCCCCCGCTACGCACAATAATATACCACGAAAGAGCATTAATGGCATAGATAACCAGCCACAGCAACAACACCAACGGCAGGTAAATCCCCGCACGCTTCAGATTGTTCAACAACTCCTCATAAGATACATCAAAAGTGAAAAGCATGATAACAACAGCTACAATGCCAAACACAAGGAAAATGTTTCTAAAACGACTCTTCATAAATATTATAAGTTTTGGTACATTTGTCTGCACAACCGCTCGTGCTGACATATCATATATATCAGTAATCCGTTAAGTACGGTCAGTTCAAAGACAAAATAAATCCAAGGCAGATTGACCAATAACGAAATAAACAACACAATAACACGTGTATTGAATGAAAGAATATTGGTGTATTTCATTAATGGAAGACTACCTTCACGAAAACGGTTTCTAACCTCTTGCGGATATACTTCGCCATATTTCGCACGTAACGCCGCAAAAAAACGCTGGAAAGCCGGAGAGAATTGTTCCTGCGAATGCGTATAACCCGTATAAAACCAAAGGAATGTTTTCCGCACCAAGTCTTTCTTCCATGACAACGAAAGATACAACTCGCGTTGTTGCACGGAATTATCCAACTCACTGCCGGATTTCCCTTTCAAGAAGAAAAGATGCACATTCCGGTAATAATCCGCCATGGCCGCCTGCTTACTATGCGAAAATCCTGCTACCGCAGCCAATAGCCAAATCCAATACCCCCATTCCGGTGTCAGTCGTAAACAGATAGCTACATAAATAGAAATAAACCAAAAATCACCGGATACTCCATCCAGAATACGACCAATTTCAGACTTTTGCCCAGTCATACGTGCTAACTGTCCGTCAGCACTGTCATACATATTTGCCCAAACGAGCAAACACATACCTATTATATTTATCAGCAGGTCATTATAATAAAACAATATACCGGCAGCTATCCCCAAAAAAATAGAAGCTATGGTGATAGCGTTAGGAGTAACTCCCAAATGACGAAACAGAAGAGCCCAACGATAACCGATAGGACGGTAGAACAACAAGTCGATCCATTCTTCCGTATCAGTAGACTTCAAGGTTGCCTCCAGCCCCTTTGCACTTACTTCATTATTCATAATCCTACGTTCTCTACTTTTCTTATGATAATTCCACCAATCTCCTTCGCCGCTTCCTGACGACAAGGAGCAAAACTAGGCCAATCGTTAAAATCAATGATACGAATCGTTCCATCCGGTGCTACGATACAGTCGCCACCATATACCGTCACATCCAGCACTTTCGCCGCATCACTGCAAAGTTGATGCAACCCCTCTTCCGAGAAAGGAATGCCAGACGGAGCACCATTAATCTCTTCAAGGCCAAATTTGCTATGATTACCCTCCTGCGGATAAAACCAATAGAAAAAATCAGTACCGGCTACTCCATAGAATTTAACCAAATCACCTTTCAAATGCTCATTAATCACCACACGTTCGATACCACGCAAAGCATATTCCGCAATGACCTCCTGCAATTCGGCAGAAGTACGTACAAACGTTACATCTTCACGATGAATGGCATGAAAGTCCGCACGTTTCAACCAACAAGGCTCAAATACAGGTTTTATCAATGCTTCGGGGACACCATCATTCGTATCCCATATCAAACTTCGAGGGTGAGAAATCTGATTTTCAAGCAGCAGAGTAGTCATTCGCTCACGTGTGCAATTCTCGATACCATGTCCGGAATTGACCGCAAAGCAATCCTCTTTTCCTTCCAACTTCTGCAACTTCCGCACAGAAGCCTTACTACGCATCATGGTAAATATATACTTCTCGCCTTTCAACGAATTAGTCAGGAATTCCTGTTCCGTATACATATTCACCTGATGACCATTTTCTTTCAAATACTGGGCAACAGCCGAAAAGATGGCGGCATCATTGCCGACATGATTGGGTGAAAAAAGAGAATATCGCTGTATTCCCGCAAAAATCAAGGATCTCATTTAATCAGTTGTTCATCTAAAAAAAGTTCGGCTTTCTTCACATCCGCCGCATGGTCTATGTCTATTACTTTTGAGAATGGGTAAGCCCGCAACTGCAAACCGGCATCAACCAGATATTGTTGGAAACCGCGCATACGGGAAACTCCTGCCTCCATCGCTAAAGGCAACTGTGCCAAAGCACGCTGATTCATACAATAAATTCCTCCCGATATATAACGCAAGCCGTCATAAGCCTCACTGGCATATCCCGTAATCCGCAAATTATCCGCTGTCTTGACATAAAGAGGACGTTCGTCGTCAATATAATCCGTAACAGCCATCAAAGCATCAGCAGATTCATCAGCACGAAAAGTACGAATATAATCAGCAAACTCTGCTTCACGAAAGATCGGGTCTACCGTTGTCAGACAGAATTTTCCTTCGCCTTGCAGATAAGGCATGAGTTCATAAAAACTATGGAAAGAATCGGGAGTGGATTTTACAATCACATTCAGAGGTATGGGTAGTTGTCGCTGTTGTTGTTCCAAAAAACAACGAACTTCGGACATTTCTTCATTAATAATGATGCAGATAGACTCTGCATCATTATCAAGGAAAATGCGAAATAATCGGCTTAATAGAGGAGTACCCCCCACTTGTACAAGCGGTTTAGGAACCTTCACCCCTTCAGAGACAAGGCGAGAACCTTGCCCTGCGGCTATTAACGCATATTTCATTCTATTATATCTTCCTATTTAAGCCAAATAATCAGGTTCTTTTTCACCAATCATGTTACGCAATGTCTGTTTTACCATTCTCCATTGAGTGAACAAGTCGTGTTCCGGTTGATGTTCAAAATCATGCATCGGGCTCTTGCAGAAGAATGACAACCAAGTCTGGATGCCACACATACCTGCACGCATTGCCAAATCACTGAACAATACAAGGTCGAGCGCGATAGGAGCAGCAAGGATAGAGTCGCGGCAAAGGAAATTTACCTTGATTTCCATCGGATAGCCCATCCATCCGAAGATGTCGATATTGTCCCATGCTTCTTTGTTGTCTTTGCGAGGAGGATAGTAGTTGATACGTACCTTATGATAAACATCTCCGTAAAGATCGGGGAATTTTTCAGGTTCGAAGATAGTATCGATTACAGACAGCTTGCTGACTTCTTTTGTTTTGAAGTTTTCCGGCTGATCAAGCACTTCACCATCACGATTACCCAATATATTGGTAGAGAACCAACCGCTCACACCCAACATACGAGTCTTGAACATCGGAGCCAATACAGTCTTCATCAAAGTCTGACCACTCTTGAAGTCTTTTCCTGAGATAGGCACATTCATCTTTTTAGAGAATTCCCACATAGCCGGAGTATCTACGCACAAGTTAGGAGCACCCATAATAAACGGAGCACCTTCTGCAATAGCAGCATAAGCGTAACACATACTCGGAGAAATAACTTCCGTATTATTCTCCTTCATTGCTTTTTCCAAAGCAGCGAGTGACTGATGTTCGTCAGACAACGGAACGTAGATTTCTGTGCTGGCAGCCCAAAGAACAACGATGCGGTCGCAGTTGTTAGCAGCCTTAAAGTCACGGATATCCTGACGGAGTTGTTCTACCATGTCCCAACGGGTAGCAGCATTCTTGATATAAGTACCATTCAGACGTTTAGCAAAATTGTGATCGAAAGCTGCCGGCATTGGCTTGATGGCTTCCAATTCGTCTTTTACTCCGTTCAGGTCTTTTTCTTTCAAGACTTCTGCATACATAGCAGCCTCGTATGCGTTATCCGGGAAAATATCCCAACCTCCGAAAACAATGTCGTTCAAATCCGTCAAGGGCACAACGTCCTTGATGAGTTTTTCTTCGTTGTTTTCCATGCGCATTGTGGCTAACTGTGTAATAGATCCTATCGGTTTTGCCAGTCCCTTGCGAGAGGCTAGTGTACCTACAATCATTGTGGTGGCAACCGCACCACCTACTCCAACTACCAACACGCCAAGACGTCCAGTAGCGGGTTTAATTTCTTGTTTCATTTCTATTCTATTAAAATTAAACTAAAATTGATGCAAAAATAAGATTAATTAATTACTAATACAGTCTTTATTTGTCATATAAACATTGCAATTAGCAGGATTTAACTTTTAAAAGGTCATGTGGAGACTTATTCTCAAACCGGACTTGTCTATTCCGGGTGAATCACGGTAGGTAAGCCTCCAGACGTAATCCAAGCGTAATACCTTAAATATGTTTTCGATACCTACGCCCACTTCCACGTAAGGCGTTTTCCCCATGGCACGGGTATCCGCTATCGGAAAAGCAAACAATCCGTCGCTCAATTCCGGATTATTCTTATCGCTCAAATGACCATACAATCCCCGGCATGAAACGATTTCACGCCATTTCAGTTTTTTCAACAACGGGATACGGTTGAACAGCCAGCCGTTGAGGAAATAAGTGACGTCCCAAGAGAAATATTCATCGTTCATAAACTCCATGGCATTCATCAATGAATAGGATTCGGGCTGAATGGTATAGGAAAGGTTGGCATTAGGCATTATCAGCAACGGGAAAGGCACTTTGTCCCATACTTTTCCAGCTTTCAGTATGACGTCCGTATAGCCGAAGGCGGAGAACCAGAAACGCTTCTGCACTCCCGCTTCGGTATGGTTGTAGGTGTAATCGCTTCCCAGCACTCCCTTTCCGGCAATGGTATGGGAGAGCGTGAACACCGGAGCATCCAGCGACACGGGGAAACGGTTCCACTGCGTCTGGAAGAACTTCTCATTCGGAGCATAGCGCAGTTTCAATTCGGCCGCACTGGTGGAGTATTCTTTGACCGGAGTCAGCACATCACCTTCTTTCCGAAGAAAGGGAATCAGGTAGGAGGACTCGTCTGTCCGACGACGTGCCGTCAGTTGGAAGGAGAAACCTGAGTAGAACTCGTTGGTATAGGTCAACTCGGCTTGCCGGAAATAACCGATGCGATCGTCTTTCTCGCGTTTCAGGGCAAGGAATACGTTATCTTTACTTGTGTAGAGATAGTTCTGCCCATATTGATTGACGTCTGACTCGTAACGTAGTTTTAACGAGTGGATAGGAAATTCGTTGGCGTACTCTTTCTTTTTCTTGAAAGAGTATTCCAGTTCCGCCAGTCCTTTCACCCGTTCGTCCTTGAAGCCGTAGGCGATGTAACCTTTACCGAAAAGGTGCGGATTGAGCCATGCGGTAGTCATTCCTCCGGCACGGAGACGGGGACCTTCGAGCGTGTTACCGCTAATGGTGGCATTCATCGGGCCGATATAGAAAAGAGGGGCTTCTTTGGAAGTAGGAATGTATCCGGTAAAGAGGATAGAGAGAATCTTCTCCGTCCAGTAGTAAACCGGATAACCGCGCAGTTGCGTCATCAGCTTGTCCACGGAGTTCTCCTGTTCGGAGATAGCGGCTTGCGGACGGTTCTCCGCCCAGAAGGTTGCGGGACGAGACAGGGCTTCCGTTTCTTCAATGATACGCTCCGGCTTGGCGAAGGCTTTGTCCGCTTCGGCAGTGGGAGTAAATGTGTAGTTCGTATAATCTGCTACGCGACGGGCAAAGATACCGTCCTGTCCTTCGGTCAGCTTGAATTCTACGGTAATACTTTCGTGGTCGAGCAGGCGCGTACCGTCTTCGGCACGTTTAAATTCCTGTTCGAGCAACATATAATCGACAAAGTTCAGGTTTATCTTTTTCGGGAAATTGAATACGGCACGCTTCACGAAATAGGTGGAGTCGAGTGTCACATACAGGTGTCCGTTAAAGCCGAAAGATTCTGAGTTAAAGGGAGTGAAGGCAAGGTCTACGCATTGTTCACCTGCTATCTGCAAGGTGTCCATTAGGTAGTATTTATAGAATCCTGTACCGATGCGCGACAGGGGACTGACAAATTTGTTGGTGAACAAGGAGATGTTATTCTCGTAAATATCAACGTCTTTGAACACCTCGTTGATAGCTGCCTGCATTCCTTGTTTGGAAAGAAACTCGTCGACACCTGCCTGTTTGCGGCCTTTCACCCATTGTTTCTCGGCATGAGGGGATTTACGGTAATAATCCGTAGCGAGCAGTTCACGGGCGGATACGGTAAGGATCGGTTTTCCGGTCACGGCGGAGGTATCTACATATTCCGTGAGGAAATCGAACTTGCGGTAGAGCCATTTTTTCTGTTTTTCTTCATCAAAGTTGTTCAGTGCGAAGGTAGTTTTCTCGTAGCGTTCACGTTGCCAAAAATCTTTTTCGTCAGGCGAATGGTCGTCACGATGCTCTATCATGTGACGGACAAATTCTACGGCAGGATTGTCTTTCTTACGGTAGTGTTCGCGTTTGGGCTTTACTACGACTTCATTGAGGGAATACGAAGTGGGTGAAAGGGCGATTTTATAAGATGCATTCCGGGCAGGACGAATCTGCCGGCTGTAATCATTATAGCCTATCACTGAAACTACCAGCACTGCTTCGGAACGGCTGGTCTTGAAGTAGAAACGTCCGTCGCTTCCGGTGGTCGTTCCTTCGGTCGTGTCTTTCAGACGTACAGATGCATAAGGTAAAGGTTCCTTTGTCAGAGAATCAGTCACCACGCCTTGCAGTATATACTGCGCGCTTAGCGGAATACTGATAGTCAAGAAAAGAAAGAGCGTTAGTACACCTTTTACCATTAGTCTCATACCTTAAATTCTATTGAATTGAGCGGGGCAAAGGTAAGGGTATTTGGGGACAATTAATAGTTCTGTTTGACGGAAGAACTGTTCTCATTTATCACATTTAAGGAAAAAGAATACGAAATTTGGTTAATCCGTCGGAATAAGTACGCAGAGAGAAAGTACATCCGTGACGCATCAGGACTTCACGGATAAAGATAAGCCCGATCCCCTGACCGTTCGGTTTCGTTGAAAAGAAGGGGCTGAACAGTTTGGCTTCTGTCTCTTTACTGATCCCTCTGCCGTTGTCTATCACCTCGATCGTAGCAGGAGACAGGGTACGGATAATGATTTCTCCTTTGGGTTCCGGACTTTCGTCTTCAGGCACAATGCTTTTCCCCTCCGGTGCGATACTCTCCGCCGCATTCTTAATGATATTGACAAGCACTTGTTCAAACAGGGAGCTGTCCAGTTTTACGTCCGGCAGACTTTCGTCTATCTCCATGCGGAGAGTGATGTGGCGGTCGTTGCACATTCCTTCCATGAAACGTTTACAAGCAAAGACTAGGTCGTTGAGATTGACAAGAGAATACGTCGGTTCGGGAATCTTCACTACATCGGCAAAGCGAGTGATGAAGCGGCTCATGGAGAAACAGCGTTCAATGCAGACACGCATCACATCACAGATGTCTTCCATACCTTCTTCCGTGGTAAGCGCTTGCTCTACGGTGTCCAACGTAGAGGTAATTCCCGCAGTGGTATTGTTCACTTCGTGGGCTATCATACGGATTACTTTCTCATAGGCTTTCTTCTCAGCTTTCATCACTTCATCCGTAAGGCTTTCGATCAGAAAGAAAGGATGTTGGAATCCACGGTCGATAAAGGAGGAATGGGTGCATCGGTAAATGTTCGAGTCATTCAGGCGGACGGTTACTGTCTCACCTCTCGGCAGACTGGCAAGTTCCCCGGCTAACGGGGAGTCAACGTCTTTCATCTTTTTCCCCTGAACATCTTCGAAGCGGGCACCGAGCATTTTCAACGCCATAGGGTTAAGTTCCGAAAGTTCGTCGTCAAGGGAGGTGATGATAACTCCCATAGGAGAAGCCTTAATCATCAAATCGAGAAAATGATTCTGTTCGCGCAGACGGAGGCGTTCGTTCTTGAGTTGTTCCATCATGCGGTTGAAGATATTCACGATACGGTCGGCTTCGTACTGCCCCACCCGGCTCAGTCGACTACTGAAATCCTGCTCGCGTAACAATTCCATACCGCTTCCAATCGTGTTCAAAGGTTTCACTATCTTACGATAAAAGAAAACCAGATAGACCAAGATGAACAGGATCAGCCCCTCTCCTACATAAAAGAAAGCCGGACGTAACTGGCCGGAAAGGCAAAGCAAGCCAATTCCCAAAATCAGCAACAAGATGACGAATATGTAAAAGAAGCCTTTGATTCGCACGGACAAATAGTTTTAAGTTATATGATTCACTGGTAATTATCTGTCTGCATCATCAGACAGAGCTACAATATACAAGCTATTATAACGTATAATTTATATTATGCTTTTCAAGCCTCCGGTAAAGGGCGGCACGACTGATACCTAATGCCATAGCTACCTGACTCAGGTTACCTTTATGCCGTTCTAAAGCCTGAAGTATGGTCTGACGCTCTATTTCGTCCAAAGTCATACCGATAAAAGAAGTACTTTCGGCTGCTTTCTGATCGTTATGGCGGATATACTGGGCGTCGAAATCGGATGCGTCGAGAGTAGGCTTGCCACTGACAAGTATCGTACGTTCCACCAAGTTCTTCAATTCGCGGATATTTCCCGGATAAGGCAGGCGGCTCAAAAATTGCATGGCATCGGCGGAAAATTCCGTGCGAGGCAATCCGTTCGTCTCTGCCTGACGGTCAGCGAAGTGACGCACCAGCAAAGGGATGTCCTCACGGCGTTCGCGCAAAGCGGGTAGTTTAACGGTTATCAGATTGATACGATAGAACAAGTCTTCACGGAAAGTACGTTCATTCACCATTTTGCGCAAATCGGCATTGGTAGCGGAAACTACACGGATGTCCGTTTTGCGGGGACGACTGTCGCCGAGCACTTCGAAGGTCTGATCCTGCAATACACGCAGAAGCTTCACCTGACAGGAAAGGTCGAGGTCGCCTATTTCATCAAGGAAGATCGTTCCCTTGTCTGCCATTTCGAAACGTCCGGTACGGTCGGCGGAAGCGTCGGTAAAAGCTCCTTTCTTGTGCCCGAACATTTCACTTTCAAACAGGCTTTGGGAAATTCCTCCGAGGTTTACTTTTACAAAAGGATGCTTAGCACGCAGGCTGTTAATATGGATCGCTTCGGCTATCAGTTCCTTACCTGTACCGCTTTCGCCTGTTATTAATACGGAGGCGTTGGTCTTTGCAATGCGGGCAATGGTATTCAATACGTCCGTCAAGCCTTGGCTACGACCGATGATATGATTACGATTGAATGCGTCGTTCTGTTCCTGCGTTGTTTCTTTAGGAGCAGTGGAAAGTTCCAAGGCCGTCTCGATACGTTGCAGCAGGGCAACGTTGTTCCACGGTTTGGGAATAAAGTCAAAAGCTCCTGCCTGCATTCCCTGCACGGCAAGTTGGATACTCCCCCAAGCTGTCATCAGTATCACCGGAGTGTCGGGACGGAACACTTTCACTTGTTTGAGCAGAGTCAAACCTTCTTCACCTGTCGTTGAGAGAGTGAAGTTCATATCCATAAGTATCAAATCCGGAGCTACCGTACGCACTACCTCGATAGCTTCCCGGGGACCGGGAACTACCTGTGCTTCGTATCCCGCACGCTTCAACATAAAACTAAGCGAAGAACGTACCGCGCTATCATCGTCAATTATCAGAATCATAGTTCGTATTCCTTATTCTATATTCTATCAGAGCTTCCTTTTCTATTACTGTGATGATGCAAATCTACAAAAAAATACTGTCTTTATGGACCTTTCCTTTTTTATTGTCGCACTATTTCATCAAAATCGGCTTCCAGTTCGGTATTGGTACGGAAATCCCAAAGCGTCAGGCTACGAATCTGATAAAAATAATACCAATAATAATAGAGCTCAGAAATGTGCTTCTGACGCGCCGCATCTTTGGAACTTTGAGCGTCGTTCAGGTCCAACGTATTAATCTTGCCAATCAGAAAGGTTTCAATACTGGTCTTGTAACGTTGCTGCGCTATGAGATCAGCTTCCTTTGCAATAGCTAACTGCTGCGCCTGATTATTGAAATTCTCCACTAACAGGAAAATGTTCTGATTGAAGTTTATCTGTTCCTGACGGATTCTGGAAAGCACCACTTCACGGTTGCTCTTGGCAACCCGAACTTTACCCCGGCGTTTTCCCCAGTCCAGAATAGGAATCTTAACGCCGACCTGCACAATTTGGTTATCCTGCAAATTCTTGTAAACAGCAGGGAAATCACGATTCTCTCCGGTATACCCCACACTTGCAAACAGATCGATGCTACGCAGGTTACCGCGTGCCGTGGCCACTTCATAATCAGCTTCCAACTGTCGGCGACGAATGTTCTGAGCAAATGAGTTACGTTCTAAAGCTTTGCTCAACACTTGATTGTATTCCATTTTCGTTCCGTCCACAGTTTCGGGAATGACGGGACGCAGATTTTCATCCTCTCCCACTCCCAAAAAGGCGCGAAGCTGGAACATCTTGGCATTGAGGTCACTTTCGGCCTCCGTCAAAGAAGCTTTTGCATTCAAGGCGGAAAGTTTCAGTTGCAAGAGTTCGTTTTCGGAGATCTGCCCCATTTCACGTTTAGCAAGTGCTACTTTGTAGAGGTGGTCGGCATTGGAGAGGTTTTGCCTGGCTGTCCCCAAGTTTTCTTCGGCCAGCAGGAGATTAAAATAATAGGTGATTGCCCGCATGGTTACTTCTTCGGTAGCGGTGATAAAAGCAGCTTTTGCTTCCGCATAACGTACCGGTTCAATGCGCCTGTTCCATTTCACGTTGTTTACGCCAAGAATCGGTTGCGTGAGTTTCAGCGTAATGGGAACAGACATAAAGTGACGGTCGCCTCCGGAGCCCAACTGCTTCATATAGTCGAGCGAAGACACCAATGAAAGTTTACCGCCGGTAAGCCAGATGTTCTGGTCAATGGAAAGGTCGCCGGAAAGTCCCAAAGCACTGTTACGGACAAAGCTGTATGAACCGTCTGCATTCTGATAGGAGCCATAAGACTTGTTGTAATTAGGCAATGTACCGGTCAGGTTGACTTCCGGCAAAAGATCGGCACGGAAGGTACGATATTCCCAATAGGCAGTTTTCAATTCATTCAGGGCAACGGCGGCATCTACGGATTGCACGCGTGCCATAGCAATAGCTTCATTCAAGGTTATCTTCCTTTCCTGCTGTGCCGATAATACCACAGGCAGGCAAACAGCAGCAAGAGCAAACAATATACTTTTCTTTTTCATTACGCACTATATTTTTCACCTAAGGAGGTTCAAACGATGTGCCAAAAGAATAAGGTATTTATTTTCAATCAATTAAAGAATAAGAACAGTGTTCATTTTCGGACACTATGCTCAAAAATGAACGTTCGATTATGTATGCAGCCGTTTTAGTATTGTTTGTAGCAGGTACGGGTGTCTATTCGCAGTAGTTAGGAAGACGTACCGTAAAGCGGGTGCCTTTGCCTACTTCGGAAGTGACACTGATAGTTCCTTTCAGACGTTCGACAATAGTCTGGCAAATACTCAATCCCAAACCTGCCCCCTGCGTAAAGTTATCGACCTTATAGAACCGCTCGAAGATATGGCGGATACCTTCTTCCGAAATGCCGACTCCCGTATCTTCTACGAAAATCCGGGTATAACCCGGTTCTTCATCTTCTTCATAACCGAAAGTGATAAAGCCGCTACCGGTGAACTTGGCAGCATTATTAATAAGGTTATTGACTACCTGTTGCAGGCGAACATTATCTGTCGTAAGATATTTCTTGTCGCCCGCAGGCATACGCAGTACCAGTTCTACGCCCGCAGGCATATTCAGGCGCTGCGAATCATGGACAGTTTTGAGCAATAAAGGCAGGTTATGTTCCGCAAACATAAATTCCATTGTTCCCGATTCGATGCGCGACAAATCGAGAATATCGTTAATCAAAGCCAGTAACAATCCGCAGTTCTTGTTGATTGTGGCAATAAACTGCGTCACCTCTTCTTCGGTAAAGTTACTCGTATCACTCAACAAATCGGAGAAACCGACGATAGCATTCAGCGGAGTGCGGATTTCGTGGCTCATATTGGCAAGGAAGGCCGACTTCAATTTATCCGCCTGAAGCGCCTTATCACGTGCCTCCCGCATCTCTTGCTCAGCAGTCTTATACCGCTGGATACTCTGACATACACCTAATATATTATAGAGAGAATCCTGCGTCAAGCCGGTAACAATAGAAGAACGGTATTCCCACCACTCATATTCGCCTTTCACATTACGCTGGCGGAAGTTCAAACGTGTGCTTTCTTCTTCACCCGACAAGGCCTTGTCAAAAAGAACACGTATTTCTTTTATATCATCCGGATGAATCGTACGATCCATTTCTTCGCGAGAAATGGTAGTAACAGCTTCATCATAACCGAGCCTCACCAGAAAGCCTTGCGGAAAAATAAAGCAATTTGTTTCCATATCAAACTGCCACGGATAAATAGCGCTCTCGTCCACTGCCATGTCGAAGAAACGCTTCTGCATCTCTTCATCCGATATATTACGTGCAGAAAGAGCCATACCGGTAATTTCTTCCCTTGAAAAGATAGGCACGATTTCTCCCGATACGGGGAAATATTTGTCACTATGTACTTCTTTCATAAAGGCACCTTGCGGTATCATACTCTTTCCGGTCTTTGCTACTTCCTTCAACATTTTATGGAGGATATCCTGACCATTATGATAAATCTTGAAAATGCTTCCCGCCATCATTCCTTCATACACACGTCCGCCTATATCGAACGGCAAATGTAGCATTTGCAACAGGGAACGGTTGGTGAAATGGATATGTAAATCGGTATCATATGTAATGACACCGTCGCGAATGGAATGGAAGACATTGTCAAACTCATTGCGTTGTTCCACCATTTTATTCTGTACCAACAAACGGGTCTGCGCCTGTACCCTCCGTTTGGCCTCACGACGATTAACACGCATCAACCATACGATAGACGCAATCAATAATGCCAAAATAGACGGATAAAGAAGAATAAATAAGAGTTTATATTTCTCCCAATAGGGTTCATTGACAACAGTTCCTTTCGAGCCTATCTTGTCAGGATTGACATGAAAAAATTCCAGTTGCTTGTAGTCATATATAAACCCTTGCGGAATCTCAGTAACCCCGACGTCTTTGGGAGATGTTCCTTTTAATACGGAAGAAGCTCTCTGTGCGGCCTGCATTGCCGAAGTATAGGCATCGCAATCATAAGCACCGAACACTCCGTTGGTCAAACCAACATTCTGTGTAGCAAAAACAGGGGCTTTCGAGTTTTTGCCTACAAAAGAAAGAAAAGGAGACCATTTGGGAGCAATTACCACACGTCCGTAACTATTACGCGGATAGCAAATAGCAGAAATAATATGGCTGGTTGTCTGATTTTGTGTGTTATATATCTTCATGTCATAATCGGGATTATCTTTCTGAAAGACTTCCCATTCCTCCTGAAAATCCTCCAGTCCCTTGTTACTCAGAAAACTATTATCAATCACACAAATAACCTCTTTGCGTTTGGGAAACAGTCGCTGTGCCTCCCGCAAAATAATATCAAAATCAGGATTGACCGTATATCCGCAGACATTGGGATGAGCGGCAAACAGCTTCTCATCCGGATACTTAATACCAAAAAATACAACCGGTATTTGCAAGGGCAACGAGTCTCCACACGCAAAGAGCGTATAGAAAGCCTCATCACTGGATGTCACAATCAAATCGGTTTCCCTGTCACGGGCACGCTCACAGAAACGACGCATAATGACTTTCTCAGATCTGAATGCCCAAAAATCCGCATCCAGATATTCAGTCGTTATATTCACTTTCAATCCATTATCTTTAAAGCCTTTCACCAAACCTTGGTTCAAATCACGATGCCAAGGAGTCTGCGAAGTATACGATTGGATAAAAAGCACATTGTATGTACGCTCCGATGCTGCCGCTTGACAAAGAACGGCAATAAACAGAACTACAAACACACAGAAATATCGTTGTTTCATAAGCAAAAGATCTGCACCTCTTTCAATATTATTCGCACAAAGATAAGTTATTATATTGAAAACAATGCAAATAGCCTTAACTTTTTACTGCACTTGATGCCCGTCAAAGAAACGAACTGTCCGCGAAGTCTGTTTTGCCTGTTCTTCATTATGCGTCACCATAACAATCGTCCGTCCGTCTTCCTTATTCAACCGGTGAAGCAGTTCCATAACTTCCGCTCCCATTCTGGAGTCCAGGTTACCGGTCGGCTCGTCAGCAAGGATAATCTCCGGATTGCCGATAATCGCACGGGCAACAGCAACACGCTGGCACTGACCACCGGAGAGCTGAGACGGGAAATGACGCATCCGGTGACTTAACCCCACCTTTGCCAAAACGTCCTGTGCCAACCGCTTGCGTTCACTGCTACTCATACGACGATAAAGTAAAGGCAACTCAACATTATCCAGCACATTGAGCGAATTTATCAGGTGGAAGGACTGAAACACAAATCCCAGTTTCTTATTACGGAAAGCGGCAAGTTCCTTATCTTTCATGCTTTCAATTCTTGTTCCGGCTACTTCTATACTTCCACCGGTTGGTGTATCCAATAGCCCCATAATGTTCAATAAAGTGGATTTACCACAACCTGACGGCCCCATAATGCTCAGGAACTCTCCTTTATTCACTGTAAGGTTTACATCCTCCAACGCTACCGTTTCAATCTCATTGGTGCGATAAATCTTATTAATGCCAACTAATTTAATCACAGTCGTAAGTATTAAAATCGTTATTATTATAATCTGTCTTTCTCTTTTTCCGGTCGTATCTTTCATCATTTATTCATCACGCAAGGCTTCGGTGGGAGGAATCCTGCTTATCTTGTAAGCCGGAATAAAGACTCCGAGCAACACCACAACGATAATAATGATATAAACTATAAGTGACACTACTATATAATGCAGCCAGAAATTGTTAATCCAAAGTGAAGGCACGACATAGCCCTGTTCATACCAGTTGCCTTCTGCCAGTCCATACTGCAAATAAATCAGACACCCCACCAACCAGGCAAACGAAGCCAATATAGCAGCTTCTCCCATTAATAGCCTGCATATATTACCCGGTGCTGCCCCATAGCTCAACATAATTCCCACTTCTTCACGGCGGCTACGGGTTTGGAGCCAGAAAGCACCGGTGACTCCTGACGCCAGATTAATAAGAAAGAAAACCGCTAATATTATATTCATCCGGTATTTATTGGTAACACCGGAGCCATATTCCAAGTAATCCAATTGTTCCTTGTAAGTAGAGACCTCCCGTATATAAAGATTACCGGCTTTCAGATTACTGTATGCCCAAGTACGGAAGTCATGCAGAAAACGTTGCTCGGACACATCCGGTTGCAGACGAATCAAAAAAGATCCCCCGTTCCATACGTCTTTCGAACGAACATTCAATTGCGGTTCAAAGAAAGAATACATACCTTGTTCATAATTACGGGAACGCACTTTCTCCACGACTCCTTTTATTGAGAAGAAAGTTGTATCCTTCTCATCGTCATCGCTATTATAAAACAGTCGTTTTCCGGTCAATCGGCCGACCTTCGGAAGGATCTGCAACAAATCAGCAGATACAACAAGGTCATTTCTCTGATAATCCATATTGTCCAATTCTCCCAATGTCTTTCCTTCAAAGGTTTTGAAACCAAAAGTCTCAAAGAATCCGGTATGGGGTATAAAGTAGGATATGGACGCCGGTATTGCCAATGTATCGTATGCATAAGTATTATACGAACTCCCTCCCGAACCCGGAAAAGCAAAAGTCACCAAAGGAGCAGCATTCTGTACACCGGGATAATCACGCAACTTACGTAACATACGATGCATATTTTCCATTGTATGAAGAGAATCCGCTTCTTCCTTATTATAATCAGGAGCAGTGGAAGGCAAACTGCGGATAGGAGCAATCAGCAACCCGTCCGGTTCGTATCCTAAAGGCAACGTCTGATTATAACTTAACACAAAGAGAGGATCAGTGATATACCAGGTCAGAACAGTGACCAGTATCAGTTCGGCAAGCAACCACGCATTCCGGATTCGCCGTGCCCAAAGATTTTTCAGTATCAGTTTCAACATAATGATCTAATATATATAAAGTGATAACCCTATTTCTGCTCATTCAAAGATTCAACTATCGGATGGCGTAATGCATTCCATGCGGGTATTAACGCTGATATCAGATTCAGTAATAAACAGAACAGAGCCGCTGCCACAAAGATTAACGGAGCAAAAAACATATCAATTCCCATTCCCAAATTCACTCCTTTAGGAGGAAACTTAGGAAAGACTTCGAATAAACTGAATATCTCATATCCCGACAAAGCAAGTACAATCCAAGCTATTACCAATCCGAGAAGAGTTCCCAAGCCTGTAAGGAGTAGATTTTCCCAGATAATCTGTACCAATAACCGCCTGCGGGAAGCACCAAACGCCTTACGTATACCCAAATCCGGTAACTGGCGTTCCATACGGGCAGAAATCATGCCGCTCAAATTAAAAGCGGGAACAAAAAGTAATACCATAAAGATACCTACAAACATCCATATCACCCTGCCCCAGTCGACAGCGACATTACTCCAGAGGCGGAAAGTGCTATGCCAATAAAGTTCGGGTTGTCCCACCAAATCCAGCTTCCACCCGTCACCCATATCCGATACATTAAATTTACGGACAAGTTCCAGTACTTCATCTTGTACATCTGTGACACTTTTCGATTCCTTCATCAAAATGTAGACACGATAACCTCCCAACGCCCAATGGCTTCCTTCATCATCATAGCCATCGCGACAACTATAAGGAAGATAAACTTGGGCATACGAGTCCGGTGTAAGAAAACTGCCACTTTTCACAACACCCACCACTTTTACATTGGTATAATCCATTAAGAAGTTTTTACCGACCACTCCCTTAGTTGTTCCGAAAAGCTGCTGTGCATAACTATCTGTCAGTACTACATTATGAATACCGCTACGGCGATCGGCCTCAGTAAATGGCTTCCCCTCCAGAAAGACCAAAGGAAAGACACGGAAAAAGTTCTCGTCCGTATACCTTGCATAAGTCGGAATTTCTTCTTTGTCGTTTGTCACCCGGGCATAACTTGTACCAGACACTCCGGTACTTACTTCCGCACTTTCCAACGAGTAGAACCAGTCTTTCAACATTGCATAACTGATATTGGCAGAATGAGTACTCTCATCGTTTGTCATTTTAGCGGATTTCACCACCAATGTACGCATCCTGTTCGTCTCCGGATAAACAGGAGCCAACCGCACATAATACACAATAGCTATTACCATTGTCATAACGATAGAAATCCCTGTTCCTACAATATAGAGCGTGCTGAAAAGCGGATTCTGCTTCATTAAGTTCCACGCTTGTTTCAAATATACCCTGACAACCATATCTTCTACCTTATTTTAGTTTCAGTTTATTCTTGTTTTTATAGGAGTTCATATCGCTCACCACTACCCTGTCGCCCGGTCTCAACCCGCTCAGCACTTCTACATATTCAAAGTTGGAATCGCCCAACTGTACTTTACGTTTGACCAGTTCGCTATCCGAATCGCAGACAAACAGTTCATATTCACCGCGTCCCACATAGAAAGAGCCATTGGCAATACGCATCACATCTTCTTTCACGGCATTCATCACATAGACATCCGTCTTCAATCCGGAACGCAGACGGCGGTGGTTATCCTCCTTCAACTGTACGCTGAAAGAGATCACCCCATTCTTGGAAAGCGGTGTCACACTGCTGACAGTTCCTTCCAATTTATCACTGCCGATTTTCACAATCGCTTTTCCCCCTGCCGACACACGGTCGCCGTACGTATCGGCAATCTCGCCTTCCACTTTGAAATGACTCAAATCGGAGATGACTGCCACTTGTTCGCCCTGCGAAATCTGTGCACCAATCTGATTATTAATAAAGGTAAGGATAGCTTTTCGGGGAGAACGTATTTGCGCATCCTCAAACGTACGCTTCATCTCCGCCAGACTCTTACGGAAGATATTGAAATCAAGTTCCTGCACCTTCAACTCTGCGGCGGCCACTTCCTGTTCATTTTTAAACTGCTGTTGAAGTTGTTCGTATTCGAGCTGGGCAACATTATAGCTTAGTTCCGCCTGACGGACTTTATCCGTTGTTCCTGCCCCGAGACTGTCCAGATAATGTTCGTTCCGCAGTTCCACCTTCATCCGGCTAAGTTTCATGGCTGAAACCTTGATCTGCATCGCCATATCGGAAAGTTTGGTCTGGCTGTTGACACGAAGCTGGTCAAGTTTATAACGACGCATTTGTTCTTCATCCAACAGTTTCTGGTATTGTGTTTCCGTACTTTGAAGATCGAGTTTCAAAATCGGAGTGCCTATCTCCACGCTATCGCCTCCTTTTTTATAGATTTCAAGGATACGGGAGTTAATAGGCGAATTGATTATCTCTTCAAAAGCAGGAACCACCTTTCCCGACGCGCTGACACTGACTTCGATCACTCCTTTGTCGACTGTAGAGAAAACAAGATCTTTTTCTTCTACTCCCACTCTCATCAAAGAGATGAGTACACTGACAACAATAACTCCTGCCACTCCTATGGCCGAATAACGAATGATTTTCTTATTACGTTCTTTCTGACGAACTTCCTTAGGAATTTCTCTGTCCATATCTGATTGTTTATGATTTTATCATGTATTATATTCATTCGGAACTTATATATACCAAATCCGTGCCAGAATCATAAACTACTGAAATAGAGAATGTAACCCAAAAGAAAGGGTGTCCGAAATCGAACACCCTGTACGAATTTACCGTTCAGAAACAGAACGGTGTGCCGCATAAGACGACATTATGCTTTTTCCTGTCCGCTTTGTTGCGGTTCGTGCATCAGGTCTTTTCCTAAGTGGGTAGTCGCTTCAACGACCTCCCTGTCACGAATCTCCTTTGCTTTCCGGGCATAGACAATCATACGCATGGACTGGTCGTAAGTGAAATAGTTCCATATCCAGTTAAGTAGTACCACCACCTTGTTGCGCACGCCAAGAATAGAACGCAAATGAACTACCAGCCACAACACCCAGGCAAACCAACCTTGCGTCTTTATCTTACTAAATTCCGCCACGGCACGGTTACGACCGACAGTTGCCATTGAGCCGAGATTCCGGTAATGGAAAGGTTTCATCTCCTCTCCTTTTTCAAGACGCATCAGATTCTTTGCCAGGAGTTCACCCTGCTGGATAGCGACTTGTGCCAGTTGAGGATGTCCGTTGGGGTAGTCTTTATCAGAAAACTGCACACATTGGTCACCAATGGCAAAGACGTTCTTCATTCCCTCCACCCGGTTAAATTCATCGACTTTAATACGTCCGCCACGCCCTATCAACGAAGCATCCATGTTTCCGAAAGTAACACCAGTCACACCACTCACCCAAATAAAGGTACGGGTGGCAATCTCGCTACCGTCTTCTAGCATTACCTTATGATCGCGATAGTCGACCACACGCTTGTTCAGCAATATGTTCACTCCCATTTCACGAAGGAATTTTTCCGCATGAGCGGATGAATCCTCCGACATTCCGGCAAGCAGCCGTGGTCCGGCTTCCACCAGATAGACATGCATCAGGCTAGCCGGCATATCAGGATAATCGTTCGGCAGTACAAACTTCTTCATTTCCGAAAGTACACCGGCCACTTCTACGCCTGTGGCTCCTCCGCCTACAATGACGATATTCAGCAGTTCCTGTTGTTCCTGTTTGGTTGAGCAGGTCAGCGCCCGTTCGAGATTAGCCAAAAGAGCATTCCGCAGTCCCATGGCTTCGGAGACGTTCTTCATCGGCATGGCCTCTTCTTCGATATGCTTATTACCGAAAAAGTTGGTGGTAGTGCCTGCCGCCAAGACGAGGTAATCGTATTCGGCTTTCCCAATGGAAGTCTGTATCATGTTCTTTTCCGGGAAAATGGCGCGTACTTCCGCCATTCGGAAATAAAAGTCTTTCCGGTGCTGGAAAATTTTACGGAAAGGGAACGAAATGGAAGTAGGTTCCATACCCGCCGAAGCCACCTGATAAATCAACGGGGGAAACTGATGATAATTATTCTTATCAATCAATACCACCTGAAAGCCTGATTTCTTCAGCTTATTAGCTAACTTCAGGCCACCGAAACCACCGCCTACTATGACGACACGCTTCTTGTCAACTTTTGCAATATTTAGACTCATACTCCAATCATGTTTTATCCTAATAATAACATCCGGATGAGTCATTTAGTTTTCCTTTTGTCCAACTTTTACAAAAAGGAAAAAAAGCGTGTTCAAAGCTGCCTAACGAAGACGCAGGCGGTCGCCCACTTCGGGGACATAATCACCGTCCTTACGATTCATCTTATACAGGTTTTTGAGCCGGATACCGTATTTCTGGGAAATGCCATGCATGGAATCACCGTCCCTCACCACATATACAGTATGAGGTTTGGAGGCTTTCTTCTTTTTGGATTTCAGATAGATGATATCTCCTTCCATTAAAGTATATTCACGATGCAAGTCGTTATACTTCACAAGTTTCTTCCAACTGATGCCCAATTCCTTGCCCAAATCCTGGAAAGTATCTCCGTGGCGGGCGACAACATAGGCGATATCATTGGCTATGTAAATCTGATGCGGATTCATCAACCAGGGGTTTTTCCTTAGCTTACGTTCGGAGTAGACACCCTTACGGTCGTACTTATACAGGTCATAATCTTCGATGATAGTAATCAGACGATTGGCATAAGAAGGGTCGGTGGCATATCCGGCTTTCTTCAATCCCCGTGCCCAACCTTTATAGTCTGTAATATCCAGTTTGAAAAGAAAGGCATAGCGGGCTCCGCGTCTCAGAAACTCAGAGTGGTCTTCGTACGAATCACGTGGATTACTGTACGCACGGAAACACTCATTACGCGCATCGTCATCATGGCGGACACTACGCCCCCGCCAACTGCCGCCGCACTTGATACCAAAATGGTTGTTGCTCTTGCGTGCCAACTGGCTATATCCGGCTCCGCTTTCCAACAATCCCTGCGCCAGCGTTATACTAGCCGGAATCTTATGAAGCTTCATCTGCTCCACAGCCAGATCACTATACTTATTTATATATTCTACGTAACGGGAATTTCTTCGTTGCGCCTGCGCTCCTACTGCAAAGAAGAAAACCATAGTTAAAAAGACCAGTCTATACAGTTTGTTCTCCATTTTATTTCAGATGTGGATTATAAGGCACAAAAATCTGAAAAATAATTGGGATTATCAATCTCTTTCCTAACTTTGTAACATTAATTGTAGAAACCAATCCCCTAACGTATATGAGAGACCTCACAATTACCGCAATTATTAAAGTATATCAATATGATGAGTTGAATGAGTCCGACCGGGCTCTTGTGACCACTGCCAAGGAAGCAACCGCACGCAGCTATGTCCCTTATTCGCATTTCTCGGTGGGTGCAGCCGCACTGTTGGGCGATGGAACTGTGGTGTCCGGCACGAATCAGGAAAATGCCGCATATCCGTCGGGACTCTGCGCGGAACGTACCACACTGTTCTATGCCAACTCCCGATACCCCGACCAGCCCGTCATCACACTTGCTATCGCCGCCAGAACGGAGAAAGACTTTATTGATAATCCGATTCCTCCCTGCGGTGCCTGCCGCCAGGTGATTCTCGAAACGGAGAAACGCTACGGGCAACCGATCCGCATTCTGCTTTACGGCAAAGAATGCATCTACGAAATTAAAAGTATAGGCGACTTACTGCCGTTATCATTTGACGCATCAGCTATGGAGGATTAATTATGCTGCAACAATATCACACAAAACTTAAAGGAACACTCGCGCTTACGGATTCTTATCAGACAGAGAAGACACTGCAAAAAGAAAAAGGACTCTACAAGTTTATATGGGTGCGCAAGGGAAGTATCACGGTGGAAATCGACCACCAGGAAATGCTGATGTCGCAGGATGATGTGATTTCACTGACACACCTGCAACATCTTGAGTTCAAATCAATCGACGGGGAATATACAACTTTACTGTTCAACAGTAATTTCTATTGCATCTACGGCAATGACCATGAGGTGTCGTGCAGCGGTTTCCTCTTCAACGGTTCGTCCCACCTTGTCCGCTTCACCCTCAACGAGCAGGAACGCCGGCAACTGAACGATATCACCGTAGCCATGGAAAACGAATTCACCGTTTCGGACAGCCTTCAGGAAGAAATGCTGCGCATCCTTCTTAAAAGGTTTATCATCCAATGTACCCGGATAGCCCGTCACCGGTTGGACATTACACGGGAAAAGGAATCCGGCTTCGAGATTGTCCGCCAATACTACAATCTGGTGGACGAGTATTACAAGACTAAGAAACAGGTGCAGGACTATGCCGATATGTTGCACAAATCACCCAAAACCCTGTCGAATATCTTTTCTACGTGCAAACTGCCTTCCCCACTCCGTGTGATTCATGAACGGGTGGAAGCGGAAGCGAAACGCCTGCTGCTGTACAGCAGTAAAAGTGCCAAAGAGATAGCCGATATTCTGGGGTTTGAAGATCAGGCTTCTTTCAGCCGTTTCTTCAAAAACATGACGGGACAGAGTGCCGTGCAGTTCAGAAATGAGCAGATTGGGAAGAATTGATAAGTAATGCGGCAGTATTGCCATTTGGAGGTTATGAGGAAAGCGCGACCTTTGCGGTGTAAGTTAAACTCATAAACGACAACAATATGAAAGAAAAATTTATCGCATTACTGACCTTCACATCAAGTCTGAGAAATTTTGGTACCAAGTTTATCCGTGTAGCCATTCTAGTCGTATTCGTATGGATAGGCGGGCTGAAGTATTTCCACTACGAAGCCGACGGGATTGTTCCGTTTGTAGCCAACAGCCCGTTCATGAGCTTCTTTTATGCAAAGGAAGCGCCGGAGTACAAAAACTTCAAGAATCCGGAAGGTGCTCTGGTACCCGAAAACCGTGCATGGCACGAAGCGAACAACACATATACTTTCTCCTACGGACTGGGAGCGCTTATCATGAGTATCGGTATTCTGGTGTTCTTGGGCATCTTCTTCCCCAAAGTGGGACTGGTGGGCGATTCGCTCGCTATCATCATGACGCTCGGTACACTTTCGTTCCTCGTCACCACGCCGGAGGTCTGGGTACCCAACCTGGGGAGCGGAGAATTCGGTTTCCCGTTACTGTCCGGTGCAGGACGGCTGGTGATTAAAGATATCGTCATACTGGCAGGTGCAGTAGTGCTTCTATCCGACTCGTCACAACGTGTACTCAAAACATTGAAAAAAGACTAACCTCACTACTTTTGAATTCCTTAACTTCTCGAAACGACGAAAACAAATAATTCATCTCACTGTTATATAGTTGAATATTAATCGTTAATGAAAGAAGTTATGAAACAATATGATGCAATCATTATAGGGTTCGGCAAAGCAGGAAAGACTCTTGCTGCCGAACTTTCAAACCGCGGCTGGCAAGTTGCCGTCGTGGAACGTTCAAGCATGATGTATGGAGGAACGTGTCCCAACATCGCCTGTATCCCGACGAAAACGCTCGTGCACGAAGCCGGCATTGCCGCCTTGCTCTATCACGATGATTATCCGAAACAGGCGAACTTATACAAACAGGCTATCGGCCGGAAAAACAGACTGACGTCTTTCTTAAGAAACAATAATTATGAAAGGTTAAGCAAACGTCCCAATGTAACGGTCTACACGGGAGAAGGTTCTTTCGTTTCGGCTAATATCATCAAGGTGGCGCTGCCAGAAGGGGATATCGAACTGCAAGGGAAAGAAATCTTCATCAATACGGGTTCCACACCGATTATTCCGGCAATAGACGGGATTAAGGAGAGTCAGAAAGTATATACCAGCACTACTCTTTTGGACTTGAACGTGCTGCCTCAACACCTGATTATCGTGGGCGGAGGATATATCGGACTGGAATTTGCTTCGATGTATGCCGAGTTCGGGAGCAAAGTTACCCTTCTCGAAGGAGGCAACCGGTTCATGCCCCGCAACGACCAGGATATAGCGAACAGCGTGAAAGAGGTGTTGGAAAAGAAAGGGATAGAGATTCATCTGAATGCCCGTGCACAGTCTATCCATGATACGAATGACGGTGTGACGCTGACTTATTCGGACGTATCCGACGGCACTCCTTATTTTGTAGACGGTGACGCTATCCTTATCGCAACCGGGCGAAAGCCTATGATTGAAGGGTTGAACCTGCAAGCAGCAGGTATAGGGGTGGATGCTCACGGGGCTATCGTGGTGAATGACCAGTTACGCACAACCGTCCCTCACGTTTGGGCAATGGGTGATGTGAAAGGCGGACCGCAGTTTACCTATCTCTCATTAGATGATTTCCGGATCATCCGCGACCAGCTTTTCGGAGACAAGAAACGGGACATCGGAGATCGTGACCCTGTTCCTTATGCCGTATTTATCGACCCGCCGTTGGCTCATATCGGACTTACCGAAGAAGAAGCACTGAAAAGAGGATATTCTTTTAAGGTTTCCCGTTTGCCGGCTACTTCTGTGGTACGTTCGCGCACGTTGAAACAGACAGACGGCATGCTGAAAGCAATTGTAAACGACCATAGCGGAAAGATCATGGGGTGTACACTGTTTTGCGCCGAAGCCCCGGAAATAATCAATATCGTTGCCATGGCGATGAAAACAGGACAACATTATACATTCCTGCGGGATTTCATCTTTACGCATCCTAGTATGAGTGAAGGCTTGAATGAATTGTTCGATATATAAGAAATAGAATGGTAAAGAAATAAAGGAAGATATAGACTATAAACCAGTTGATTAGCAATAAACTTCCTCTTGCCTACTCACAAACTTATCCCGGACGAATACTAAACTTATCAGACCCTAACAATAAACTATAAACGAAGCTTTTGTTTTTATAAATGCAACCTGCGTTTTTATAAATGAAAGCTTCATTTTTATAAATACAAGTTGCGTTTATAGATTACCACCAATAGAAAGAAACTTTAGTCCCTAATGCTCAGAACTTTGTCGTTAACTCAGAAAAACTTCTCCATTCACGTTCCGGACTACCGAAACAGAGCCTCTAAACAGGGCAGACAAAGATTCTGATTCAGCAGAACAGAAGGTCTGAATTGAGTAAATGGAGCCTCTGAAATAACTTTTCTACTGAAATAGAATAGGATTCTTCCCCAAAAGTACTATCTTTGCGCCCAAGTTAAACTATATACTTACCGCAATGAGAATTTCCAAGTAAGACAACACTTCTAAGTAAACATCACTTTTCTTATATGCTTTTTCCTCGTTGTTAAGCATCACGGAATCCGTGTTGTTTAGCCGGTATTGTGTTTGTCGCCCCCTGCCCCGTGATTATCTTTCACTATTTCTTTCACTTCAAACCCAATAGACAACCATGCCTATAAGTATTCAACAAATCAGCTATATCCATCCGGATAAAGAAGTATTATTCAGTGACCTCAACTTTGCCATTAGTAAAGGACAGAAACTGGGATTAGTCGGTAATAACGGCTGCGGGAAATCTACCCTGCTGCAAATTATTGCCGGACAACTATCACCGTCTTCCGGCGTTATTGTCCGCCCAGACGACATTTATTACATCCCCCAACATTTCGGACAATATGATTCGCTGACCATTGCCCAAGCCTTGCGGATAGACCGCAAGCAACAAGCCCTGCAAGCTATCCTGACAGGAGATGCCTCAACGGAGAATTTTAACCAGTTGGACGATGATTGGAATATCGAAGAACGTTCCATTGCCGCTCTTGACTCATGGGGATTAGGCCAGTTTCCCCTGTCCTACCCAATGCATTTGCTTAGCGGCGGAGAAAAGACCCGTGTTTTTCTGGCAGGTATGGATATTCATAATCCCTCTGTCATACTCATGGACGAACCGACCAATCATCTTGATTCGTCGGGCCGACAACGTTTGTATGACTGGGTAGAGAAATGTCACTCTACGTTGTTGGTCGTGAGCCATGACCGTACCCTGCTCAATCTTCTTCCCGAAATATGTGAATTGGAGAAACATCAACTCACTTATTATGGCGGAAACTACGAATTCTACAAAGAACAGAAAACTCTGATGCGGGAAGCCTTACAACAGCGTATCGAAGAAAAAGAAAAAGCACTGCGGATAGCACGCAAGGTAGCCCGTGAAACAGCCGAACGAAGAGACAAACAGAATGTACGCGGTGAGAAAGCTAATATTAAAAGAGGTGTTCCGCGCATTGTACTAAATGCATTGCAGGGAAAATCAGAAAAAAGTACCGGCAAACTTAACAGCGTGCATCAGGAGAAAGCCGACAAACTGACAGAAGAACGTAACCAACTCCGGGGTTCTCTCTCTCCAACGGCTGCGCTTAAAACAGATTTCAACGGTTCTTCCCTGCACACCGGAAAAACGTTAATTACGGCAAAGGATATCAACTTCGGTTATCATTCTGCTCCGAACGACAGCGATAGCCAAAGCGATAACGAACCTTCCGAAAATAACCTGCCGGAACAACTGCTTTGGCAAACTCCCGTCAGTTTTCAGTTAAAGAGTGGCGACCGCCTCCGCATAGAAGGGACCAACGGCAGCGGAAAGACTACTCTCTTGAAAATCATCACCGGACAACTTCAGCCACAGACAGGAACACTCACACGGGCAGATTTTTCTTATGTTTATCTGAATCAGGAGTATTCTATCATCGACGACCGGAACAGTGTCCTTGAACAGGTTTACGCTTTCAACAACCGCAATCTGCCGGAACATGAAATAAAGATCATCCTGAACCGTTACTTGTTTCCCGCTTCCGAATGGGACAAGTCCTGCCGGAAATTAAGCGGCGGCGAGAAGATGCGGCTCGCTTTCTGCTGCCTGATGATCAGCAACAACACACCGGATATGTTTATTTTGGACGAGCCGACCAACAATCTGGATATACAGAGTATCGACATCATCACTGCGACTATCAGAAACTATACAGGTACCGTCATAGCCATTTCGCACGATAATTATTTCATTCGAGAAATCGGTATCGAACAGCGTATTGTATTAAGTTAATCCATTGACATTTTATCAGACAAAGTATTAAATATCAATACAGTTTTTTATACCTTCGCAGCGCGAAGCAAAAGAAGAAGATTAAAATGAATAAAACAACGCAATCATGGTGGTTCGTCTTTTATAAAGACCAGCTATTACTTGAGAAGAAAGAGAACGGCACATTTGCTCTTCCTTATGGAGAAATTCCGCCTATCACTATTAAAGAAAAAACGACGGTACATACTATCACAACATTAGAGGGAAAGACTTGTAAGTCTTTCTCCCTCTCCTCGCCTTTTGAAGAATCGGCACAGTATGTAATGACCGGACTTCGTGCCTCTTATGATTATCTCCCGCTATCTCACTATCAGGCAGCAGGAAAAGCGCATGAGATTCTGCACTGGGACCGGAACAGTCGTTTCTGTTCTGCCTGCGGCACTCCTATGGAACAGAAAGAGGACATCATGAAACGTTGCCCGAAATGCGGACGGGAAGTATATCCTTCTATTTCTACTGCAATTCTCGTCTTAGTAAGAAAAGAAGATTCATTGCTCCTGGTCCATGCCCGTAACTTCAAGGGAACGTTCAACAGCCTCGTAGCCGGATTCCTGGAGACGGGCGAGACATTAGAGGAGTGCGTAGCGCGTGAAGTGAAAGAGGAAACGGGACTGGATGTGACGAACATCACCTATTTCGGCAATCAAGCATGGCCTTATCCCAGCGGATTAATGGTTGGGTTCATTGCAGATTATGCCGGAGGGGAAATCAGGTTGCAGGAGGAAGAACTGAGTTCCGGAGACTTCTACACACGGGACAACTTGCCGGAACTTCCCCGAAAGCTGAGCCTCGCACGAAAGATGATCGACTGGTGGCTGGAATGCTCTCACAAATAATCGGCTATGGAAAACATCATCAAAGGTATCCGGCAATATTATCCGGTATCGGACAGTTCTCTGGAGGTTCTTTTCAGTCACATGGAAAAGCTGGAACTTCCTAAAAAACACTTACTGATACGCGGTGGTGTAGCAGACCGTCACGTCTACTTTATCGAAAAAGGATTTTGCCGGTCTTATTGTTTACACGACGGCGAAGAAATCACGATATGGTTTTCACGCGAAGGTGATATCACTTTTGCCATGAAAGACTTGTATCACGACGAACCGGGATACGAATATGTAGAATTGTTGGAGGACTGCGAATTATATGCCATACGTATCGAAGACTTGAATCGGATTTATGAAACCAACATCGAGATTGCCAACTGGGGACGGGTTATTCATCAGGAATGCCTGCTATATATGGATATGCACCATATCAACCGGCTCTATCTTCCGGCTAAGGAACGTTACGAACAACTCTTACGTGAACAACCCGATGTCATTCACCGTGCCCAACTGGGGTATATAGCTTCCTTTCTTGGCATGACTCCCCAACATCTTAGCCGTCTGCGTTCCGAATCCTAAGTTCTTTTTTAATCTATGTGAATTTTTATCTCATAAGAAAACACTACTTTTGCAGTCGAATACAAAAAAACTGATAAGTATCGTGATTAACACATTAACTTCTTTACGGATATTCTTTGCCCTAATGGTATTTGGGGCGCACTGCTACGTCATTGATTCAAGTTTCGATGCTCATTTCTTTAAAGAAGGGTTTGTCGGAGTCAGTTTCTTTTTTGTGCTCAGCGGTTTTATTATTGCTTACAACTATCAGGAGAAGTTATTGGAAAAGACCGCTACCAAACGAACATTTTGGGTAGCGCGCCTCGCCCGCATTTATCCCTTGCATTTACTGACATTATTAATTGCCGTATGCATAGGAGGATACGTTCAATATAGCGGCACGGCAGACTGGATAAAACACTTTGCCGCCTCCACCTTTCTCCTACAACCGTTCTTCCCCTCTGCCGACTACTTCTTTTCATTCAACAGTCCTTCGTGGAGTTTGGGATGCGAACAGTTGTTTTATTTCTGCTTTCCTCTGATTGTTCCTTTCTTGCATACCAAAAGAAGCCTGTTTATCACACTGCTCATCTGTCTTCCAATTATGCTGGCAGGCATGTATCTGACCAACGAGGAGCAAATCAAAGCATACTGGTATGTAAATCCATTCACCCGCCTGCCTGACTTTTTCGTAGGTGTCCTGCTTTACCAGTTCTACCGGTCATTATGTAATAAAAAACTTTCTTATTCCACCGGAACTTTATTAGAGGCAGGAGCCGTTGCCTTATTTTTACTGTTCTTCCTCTGCGCCGCAGACATTCCTAAAGTCTATCGCTATTCTTGTTATTACTGGTTACCCGTCTCGCTAATCATTCTTATATTCGCCTTACAACAGGGAGGCATATCCCGATTGCTATCCAACCGGTTCTTAATCATAGGCGGAGAAATCAGTTATAGTTTCTACTTGATACATTTGTTTATCATAGATGCATATATGCGAATGTCCGCCCACTATCATTGGCAGATACAATGGACAATAAGTGTCCCCGTCATTCTCTGCATCACCATTATACTCAGCCTGCTTTCTTTTTATTATTTTGAAAAGCCTGCCAACAAATGGGTAAAACGAATATTCACTAAAAAAACAATCATAAATCAACCCCATGGAATTATCAACAAAAACACCACGAATTGAAGTAGTAGACGCTCTCAGAGGTTTTGCCGTAATGGCTATCCTCCTGGTACATAACCTGGAGCATTTCATTTTCCCCGTCTATCCGGAAAGTTCTCCCGAATGGCTTACCATTTTAGATGCCGGAGTATTTAATGCAACATTCTCATTGTTTGCAGGAAAATCTTATGCAATCTTCGCCCTGCTTTTCGGATTCACTTTCTATATCCAATCGCACAACCAGCAGTTGAAAGGAAAAGACTTCGGCTACCGTTTCTTATGGAGAATGGTATTGCTTGCAGGCTTTGCTACTCTCAATGCTGCCTTTTTTCCGGCAGGAGATGTGTTGCTTCTGTTCGTTGTGGTCGGCATCGTACTGTTTATCGTACGCAAATGGAGTGACAAAGCTATTTTAATCACTGCTATCTTCTTCTCACTACAACCGATTGAATGGTTCCACTACATTATGAGCCTTTTCAATCCTGCCTATACCCTGCCCGACTTAAATGTCGGAGAGATGTATGCTGAAGTAGCAGCTTATACCAAAGGTGGAAACTTCTGGGAATTCCTGATAGGTAATGTCACCTTGGGACAGAAAGCCAGTTTGTTTTGGGCTATCGGCGCCGGACGTTTCTTACAAACTGCCGGACTTTTCCTATTCGGCTTGTACATCGGACGCAAACAGTTATTCGTCACCACCGAATCTCATTTGAAATTTTGGGTAAAAGCGCTCATCATTGCTGCTATCAGCTTCGCACCTCTTTACTCTTTGAAAGAGCAAATCATGCAGAGTGACAACAGTCTGATTCAACAGACAGTGGGTACCGCTTTTGATATGTGGCAGAAATTCGCGTTCACTATCGTATTGATTTCCTCCTTCATCCTACTGTATCAGAAAGCTAAGTTTCAAAAAGCTGTTTCCAGCCTCCGCTTTTACGGCAAGATGAGCCTGACAAACTATATTTCCCAATCTGTTCTGGGTGCCATTATCTATTTCCCATTCGGATTTTATCTGGCTCCTTACTGCGGATATACTCTAAGCTTGATTATAGGTATTGTTCTTTGTATCTTACAGGTTCAGTTCTGTAAATGGTGGCTGTCCGGACATAAACAGGGACCATTGGAGACGATATGGCATAAATGGACTTGGATAGGGAGCAAACAATGCAAAAATGTATGAATTGAATAATTTGAGCTATAGAACAACATATTATGGGATTTATACGGGACAATTAGGTTTTGTTCTGTATAAATGCCTATATTACAAATTGGTATTTTTGAACCATTGAATACAGCAGAAAGGAAGAATTTTACAGGAAATGCACTGTTGTGATTTGCTTTCAAATTAGTATCTTTGAACCATTGAATACAGCGTTACCACGTCCTGTTGCCTGAGGTGCGCTGTTGTGATTTGCTTTCAAATTAGTATCTTTGAACCATTGAATACAGCTGTGGGTCGGCATCGACCGTCTGTGGGTACGTTGTGATTTGCTTTCAAATTAGTATCTTTGAACCATTGAATACAGCGTATCGTTTTTAGGGAATTCCAATTCAATAGTTGTGATTTGCTTTCAAATTAGTATCTTTGAACCATTGAATACAGCGGTAGATGGGAAATACATTTGGAGTAAAAGTTGTGATTTGCTTTCAAATTAGTATCTTTGAACCATTGAATACAGCGTTCCGAGGCGAACGGAAAAAAGGTTTTGAGTTGTGATTTGCTTTCAAATTAGTATCTTTGAACCATTGAATACAGCAAGACCCTGTACAGTACGAGGCCGCCGCGCGTTGTGATTTGCTTTCAAATTAGTATCTTTGAACCATTGAATACAGCCGAAGAAAAAGTTGCAAGAGTTGTAGAGAGTTGTGATTTGCTTTCAAATTAGTATCTTTGAACCATTGAATACAGCTAAGTTAATGCAGTTGTCTACTGTGAAAAGTTGTGATTTGCTTTCAAATTAGTATCTTTGAACCATTGAATACAGCTCCCCGGAACAATATAAATTTTCAATCATGGTTGTGATTTGCTTTCAAATTAGTATCTTTGAACCATTGAATACAGCATTAAGCGTAAATTTGTGTAGTCGAAACAGTTGTGATTTGCTTTCAAATTAGTATCTTTGAACCATTGAATACAGCAGGACGTACAAAACCAGCTTCTTCAGCTTCGTTGTGATTTGCTTTCAAATTAGTATCTTTGAACCATTGAATACAGCACAATCACCATTAGGCACTGTATTTCAATCAGTTAATTCACAATATAGAAAAAGAAAATGAGCTGTAAATTCTTAAAAAAATCCCGTAGCCTCACGGGATTTTTTTATTCAAAATAACTCTAATTGCTGCCCTGGTGTATTAACAGATAATATTTTCTTCCCATAAAAGAGTTCAATATTCTCAAATTGCTTATCAGTTATGCACATTATTCCAACCTGACCATATTCTGGCAAAAATGATTTTATTCTTTTTATATGAACCTCAGCATTCTCACTACTTGCACAATGACGAACATAAATAGAAAATTGAAACATAGTAAAACCATCTTTCTGTAAATTCTTTCTAAAATCGATATAAGCCTTTTTATCTTTTTTAGTTTCTGTTGGCAAGTCAAAAAGCACTAATATCCACATAATACGATATTCACTAAAACGATCCATTACTTCTCAGGATAAATAATACGACGAAGCTCTCCAGTAAAACATTTATAAAGTGAAGCTGTCGTTTGTGCTACAGCAACCATCAACGGACTTCTTTTTCCATTTATTATCACTTCTAACGTTGGAATATTCAATAAAATCGTTTTTAATTCTTTTGTTAACTCATCATAGTTTTCATACCCTTTTACAATAGAATACACAAGTTCATCTACATATGGTCGGTAAGGTTCCATTATATCATCCGCCAAGCAGTAAGCATTATAACGATTATGATGATGAATTCCCAAAGTAGGTAAAAGTCCACTCGTTACCAAAGCACGAGCTACTATTGCCCGAAGAATTGCATAGCCATAATTTAATAAATTATTAGGTGGTATCCCTTCTCTTTCCCGTGTGAACCCTTCAATGTCCGAAAACATACACTTCCAGTAATAAGCGGCAGCACGAGCTTCCAAATTATCAGGATCACCACTTTTCACATCATTCGCCCAAACTTTCATACACTTTACTTCCTCTTTTTTACAAGTATATAGCACTGAAGCCTGATTTTCTATCTTTGCTTTCATTGTTTGCTGCCATAGCTGTTTTTTTAAAGGAAGAGAAGCATCCAACTGCATCCTAAACCTTTCATTTTGGGTTGAATTTCCATATAAAGGAAGCATTAAACCTACAGGCATACTTTTACTATCACAGGTTATTACAGCACAATTATTCTCTAATAACGCTTCTAATACTCCCGAAGTTATAGTAATTTGCTTATGATCCAAAACAACAATTCCAATATCTTCTATTGGCTTAGTTACTTCCGATTGCTGTTTAAATGTCTCCGGCAATGACTCACTTTTCACAATCTCCGGAAGTTTAATTACTAACTGTGCATTCTTTAATGAAAGATACACTGGATTTCCAAAATAAAGCGTCTTTTTAATCATAGTAAATTCTAATTAAGCATCTATCCCCTATTCGTCATCAGTATCGAAAGGCAATTGAGGTTCACTTGTATCCAATTCAGAATCAAGCAAAAAATTCTGATTAGATACAATACTTCTCCCTAATTCTTTTTCCGCTTGTTCACGAGCAACTCCAGCTACATTTCCTCCTCTTTGTGCAACCTGCTTATTCTCAATAAACGTATCCGGTTTTTCCTTTTGAGATATTTCAGTTGTTACACGCTCACCCAACATCGTAAAAATAAGTTCTAAATCAGACATATGATCACGCAAATTCTGATTCTTCTTCATCAATCCCTTATACTTTTTATATTCAGAAGGAGTTAAGCCAAAAGTTGCATTAGATATCTCAGCTGTAAGTATTGCGTAATCACTCTTTTCAGTAATACCTCTTTCCTTCCATTCGTCAGTCAAATTTTGTCGAATAGCAATTCCCCTTAGACGCTTATCAATCCAATCTTTAGGATAGCCTTTTTGTTCATATAGTTCTTTCATTCGTTCTTGAGCCAATTCAGGGTTTTCTATTTCCTGTATACGATCATACCCTACCTGTGCCAGCCAAAGTTTAAATGGTTCAGCTTTGGAAGAAGGGATAGATTGAATAATACGAAATAACCCTTTTATGTTAGCAGCCAATACTTTTCTTCTCTTACCACTTTCTGTCATCATTTCTACCTGGGGACAATTTGTCCCCAGGTAGGCAGCTAATGATTCATCTCTTTTTCTCATTTTCTTCAAATAGTCTGTAGGATTAACACTATCAGTTAAAGCGGCTACTACATCTACAACCGAAAAATACCACTGCTGTTCCGTTTCATCCCATACAGAACGAATTTTCCTATCTTGAAATAGCTTTATATTACTCATCTTATTTTATTAATTATTTCAGTTATCTGCCCCAATCTATCTACTTTAATAGGTATACATTTCTCCTTTATCATCTCATCAGTCCAAGCCCTTTGTGCCTTATTATTACTTCCTAATTCTAATGTGGGAATAATAGGGTTAGATATATTTTCGGGTATAAAATGTCCCTCATTACCAGTACAACTTACCATCTTATATATCCTATTCCTATCAATACTATCTGAAATAATTCCATTCATCAATTCTTCTTCTGTAGGCAAATAAACCAAATCATTCGGAGACAGCCAGAACAATAAATTTCCCCCCTTATCATTCTTCTCCGGAACTGGAAGCCAACCCAATTTTTCTCTTTCAATAACCACATTCAAAGGAATAGTTTCATAAGTACGTTTTCCATCATCAGTTACATAAATCGCAAAAAACAAGTTCGTACCTTTAGCAGCCTCTACATATTTAGCCGATTTATTCCCATTTGTCCCCACTTTAAATTTATTGCCTAAGGGTTCACATACGCGGACTTTATATATTGGTTGATGAGGCTTTCCACCATTCAATATTACTAAATTCCGATTCATTTCATCAATGCCATCCGGCGAAAATGCCAATTCGGGCTTATCTCCTTTATTACTCAAATGATTCAATAATATTTTCTGTATCCCAGTATCTGTAACAGATTCTCTTATTTTCTTTTCTGTAAAACCAGTATCCAAATTTTTGCGAACAGCTACCAATAATTCAGAAGATTCATCTGTAAAATAATAAACGGGAATCTTAGCAAGATTCACCTCTTTCCACAAGGAAGCATTTTCCTTAAAATATTTTTCAATCTTTTTCTTATCATATTGATATGCAAATAACTGTAATACTTTCTCTTTAATCTTCTTATCTACTATTTTTTCTGGACTTTCCAAAGCAACAGAAAGTCTTACTTCTTTTATCTTTCGCAAATTTACCTGACCAAACACCGTGTCTTTATGCATTGATTTACGAATTGCCCAACTATCTCCTTTCTTCTGCTTTTTGAAAACCTTTTTACCAGCATCATCATAAGCTTGATAATAGTTTGTCATTTTGTTTATTACCCGCAGATTTTGTTTAAAACTGACGATTATATCAAGTAATGTACGATAAACATCTTGCGTAAACGTCGCCCAAGGTTTCTGTATAATCCACTTATAATTACCTCCTCCATCTGCCTTAGATTTATCACACAACATACGCTGCAAATCATAACGAGCGATCCGGGCATGTTTAGAAGCCGATTCATTACTTAAATAATTAACATGATTACGGGTAGCACAGGCTATTATGATAGCATCCATTGCATGATGACGATGATCGATACGTTTCTTACTAAACCCTTTTTGATATTCCAAAGGTAGTTCGGTTTGAAAAAAGCGCTTTCCTTCCCGATTTTCCCAATGTCCGAATTGCTGGCTTTCTGTCAAACGATTCAAACGTTCAAAACGAGAATACACAATGTTATTCCAAACATCATTTACTCCCCAATCTTTTTTAAGCCTATCTGTCACACTACCAGAACATACAATCACATTTTTGGAAATAGCCTCTGATTCATATTCGCCATTCGCATCCTCCTCTCTCACAACATTCGACAACAATCCTTTAACAACCCGACTGATATAACGACTATCATTCAATTGGCGCTCTATAAATTTCTCAGGAATATCATCCATCAGTAATTTACTCTTCTTACTCCCTGCTTTATAATAATTCTCTCCAACAAACCGCTCATATGCTTCAACTGAAAAAATCTTCACTGATTTCCCAAAACCCAGCTCTACTATTTCACCAGCATGCTTCTTTATAAATTCATATCCAAGCATATTGTCTTTCAGTTTGTTAACTTCCGATTCACAGATAACTTTATTACTGAAGGAATCATCAAAATACCGGGATTGAGGTATTACGTGCTCTATCTCATAAGCCGTAGTAAACAGTTTTCCTAAAGGTATAATTTCTCCTGTATAGGGTGAGCGATACTGTTGCTCCAACCATAATTTATATCGCAAGAAATCGGACTTTCCCGGACGCTTCTTTATGTCATTCTCCTTGAACTTTTTCAATATAATCTCAATATCCTCAGGTATGTCTCCTGCCCCATTCAAAACAGTATCTTCATAAATACGAAGTATTTCTTGCTGGCTAGGAGAGTAAGGCCTGACATTTTCCATCTCATATTCAGGATTCATAAATTCTGTAAGCAGAGCCTTAATACGTATATTAGCATTTTCGTTCTCAAGCATCCGTTCAGTCATCTGCCTGCGCTTCTCGGACGGGTTTTTCATTTCTCGTCCTAACTCCACATGAATTTCATCTATCTGCTCCACTCGTTTCCAAATATCACGAACGACTCTCAATGTTTCAGTAATAACTTGCTCAACAATAGGATTGCGCAAGGAATGTTGTTTAAATGATTTCAAATAAATATCAATATCTTCCGGAGATTTCCATTTCGCAACTTCTTTCACCTCCGAATGTCTGTTATAAACAACGTAGCAAGCCAACCACAATGGCAGTCCTTGAAAATCAGAAGTTTCAGATAAATGGATAGTTTTCTCCCGGACTTTATTAAGTATTTTCTCATCACATTCTCCAGAAAGTATTTTCTCTATACGTTCTGCCGTATTTCCATCAATAGCATCCACTTTCCAATATTTTCCCATTCGCATCAATGGCAAAAGCCTCTTTATTGCCTTTGCAGAGTACGCACCATACTCTTTCTTAAAAGGTGGAAACTTCTTAAATACTTCCACAAAGTTACATGATAGCTGATATTTAGAAGCAAATGTTCGTAATGCCGTTTCTAATTCAATCCTATCCTCTACAGAATATAGTATATGCCACAGCGATTCTTCGATCTTTGTTGATAAAAAAGTTGAAGAAATACCTGCTTTCTCCAAATAATGTAAAATCAAACTCCGGGTTTCATTACAAGGGTATGATTTCCCTTCTATATAATTCCACCTATAATTTTCAATCTCCTTTTTCAAGCCAAATGCGGGATACTTAAGAAAAGTCTTTTGCTCTATTTCCTTTCGAACGCAAAGCCATTCATACAACGCTACATAATCATCTTTCGAACTTAAATATTCTGTAGTGACATCAATATCCGTCAATAATTTGCCATCCACCTTTTTCTCTTTTTGATAAATACGGATATTAGCAATAAATTGCCACAACCGAAATTCCTGATAGAGAGGATGCGATTTTGCAATACACTTAATTGGCGCCTTCTTAATCTCACCTGTAGTCACATCTATATATTGATTTTCTTCATAAGGGCAGTTATCAATCAGTGACTTTTTACTTTTCAGCGGTCGCTGGTAAAAAAGGATATCTTCCATGAACAAATAAACAAATCCCCGATTAGCCACATTGTTTTTGTGAGCCACATTCATTGGGTAAAGTACATCAAGACAGGCTTTATATAATTCTCTATCTTGCAACTCCGGGTGAAAAGCTTGCTGTTTATCCAAAATTAACCTCAACTCGTCTTTATAAAACTTACGTTCAATTGTTCGGACTAATTTTCCTTTTATTTTTTGCTGGGGGCTTTGAAGCAAAGTATCGTAAATATAGCATCCTATTGTCTTATGGCTTCTTTCAATATCTGCTTCGGTTTTCTTTTTAAGCAACTTCCAGTCATCTTCTTTAGGCATCCGAAAAGAACGTTTCACACAACCATCTTTGTCCACTTTTGGGGTACCATCTTCATTTAGTTCCGTCGTTACGATAAATTCTTTAATTTTATCTTTCCAATCCAATGGAACGTTACTACTTCGACGATATATCCACCCATTCTCTAAATGAACATTATACCAAATATCCTTCCCTTTCTTATCGTCTGTTTGTTCTACTTCTACAACTTTCAACGCATAAAAATCCTCCAATCTATTCTTTTTTTCTTCTTCCTCTTCACCACGCAATTGATAATATCCTCGCTTTTGATTAAAGTTTAAAAGAATCCATGCCAGTTCTTCTTTAGTAATTTTCTCACTCAAAGCCTTTTTTCGCAAATAATAAATTGTCCAATCATAAGGAACCTTTCGCCCCATTGCAACTAACTCAGGTTGTTTTTTAGCAAAATCTGCCAGCATTTCATTAAAAGAATTCTGAAAAAGAAATTCATATTTTCCTATTTCATTTTTCCTCCAAGGAAGTTTAACCTCAGTACCTAATTGAAACTTGCCCGAATGATTACTAAAATCAAGACTATCGATATAGTGTTGTGGCAAAAATCCTATAAGTTTTAATACCTTATGCAATCTT